>ERZ1673752.176-NODE-176-length-118530-cov-8.159299_pt1 | contig 118530 bp, 136 predicted proteins | sample MGYA00580195_ERZ1673752 | MGnify/ENA primary metagenome ERZ1673752 (study PRJEB41218, sample SAMN15661744) | gut metagenome | host: Homo sapiens | place: Canada: London | collected 2015-08-20/2019-03-30 | study: EMG produced TPA metagenomics assembly of... | reverse complement strand
ATTCTCTCACGTGAGAGAATGGCCCCCTTGCCTTGTGCAGCGCCTTTGGCGCTGCAATCCCCGCAGCCGAAGTGCCGCATAGTGCTTCGCACCCGCGCGAAAAGGAATCGCAACTTCTTTACAATCTCTTAACACTCTGCCCATTCCATTTTCAAATGACCTGCGGTATATTGAAAATAGCAAACTGCATAGGAGTGAGCTTCTTGAAGCACATTTTTATCATCAACCCCGCAGCGGGGAAAAAGGACAGCCGCCAGCGCGTCTATACGATGGCCGAGGCGCTGAAAAAGAACCACAATTTGGACGTTGAGTGCATGCTCACCAAGTCGCGCGGGCACGCGACGGCTTTGACGCGCGCGATCGCGGAGACGGGCGACTATGTCCGCTTTTACGCCTGCGGCGGCGACGGCACGGTCAACGAGATCGCCAACGGCATCGCGGGCTTTCCCAACGCCGCGATGACCTGCATCCCCATCGGCACGGGCAACGATTTCCTTAAAAACTTCGGTAAGGACGCCGAGCCGCTGTTTCTTGACGCGGAAAACCTGTGGAACGGTGACGTGACACCGCTCGACCTCATCGACTGCAACGGCAAATACTGCCTGACGATCGCCTGCACGGGCATCGACGCGCGCATCGCCGAGAGCGTACACGAGTTCGGCGCATCGCCGATGCTCTCGGGCCGCGGAAGCTATTTAGCCAGCGTCGCGGTCAACTTCCTCTTCCACAAGATTGGGCGCAGATGGCGCGTCACGCTTGACGACGAGGTGATCGAGGACACGTTCGCGCTCGTCTCGATGTGCAACGGCCGCTACTACGGCGGCGGCTCTACCCCCGTGCCGGAGGCCCGCATGACCGACGGCGTCTTACATACGGTGCTCGTCAAGAACGTCAGCAAGGCACGCTTTGCGACGCTTTTCGGCGGCTACAGCGCGGGCGACTACAAGAAGCTGCCGCAGGACATCATCCGCGTCTCGACAGCGAAGCTCGTGCGCATCGAGGCGCTCGAGGGCGACCTCACGACCTGCCTTGACGGCGAGAGCATGCACTCCCAGTGCGTGACGCTCAAGCTCGCGGACAAGAAGGTCAATTTCTTCGCGCCCAAGGGCTGCGATCCGGACGCGACGGCGCGGTAACGCGGCAGCTCAATAACGAAATAAATGGCAAAAGAGGTCGAATGCTGCGGCATTCGACCTCTTTCGCCTTTCCGGTGGAAAAGCGGACGCAAGCGGGCGGAGGAGATTTTGAATAAGCTGTGAATTTTTGAAAAAATCCCAAATACCCCTTGCAAATGTCTTGACAGTGCGCTATGATAGCACCGTTGGTTAGCACTCATCAAGTTTGAGTGCTAACCCGCCTGAAACCGTTAAAATTTTTAAAATATACAAGGAGGCACCAAGCCATGAAACTCACACCGCTTGCTGACCGCGTCATCCTCAAGATGGTCGAGGTCGAAGAGACCACCAAGGGCGGCATCATCCTGACCGCCAGCGCCAAGGAGAAGCCCTCCGTTGCCGAAGTCATTTCCGTCGGCCCCGGCGGCATGGTGGACGGTCACGATGTCGTGATGACCGTCAAGCCCGGTGACAAGGTCATCACCAGCAAGTATGCCGGCACCGAGGTCAAGCTCGATGACGAAGAGTACGTCGTCGTCCGCCAGAGCGATATCCTGGCCATCGTCGAGTAAGACTCGCAAAGAGGGAGCAGGCTCCCCCTTTGGATTCCCCACCGCCAGTCTGCGGACTGGCGACGCCGCCCAAGGCGGCTGGGTCAAAGTATTTTTGCCACGCGCATGTCGCGGCAAAAATGATTTAAATTATTTTCGCGTTCCGCGAAATTTCTAATGGAGGTACACTCTTATGTCTAAGCTGATTAAGTCCGGCGAAGAGGCGCGCAAGGCGCTTGAGGCCGGTGTTAACATTCTTGCTGATACCGTCAAGGTCACCCTCGGCCCCAAGGGCCGCAACGTCGTGCTCGACAAGAAGTTCGGCGCTCCGCTGATTACCAACGACGGCGTGACCATCGCCAAGGAGATCGAGCTCGACGATCCGTTCGAGAACATGGGCGCGCAGCTCGTGCGCGAAGTTTCCACCAAGACGAACGACGTCGCGGGCGACGGCACCACGACCGCAACGCTGCTGGCGCAGGCCATGGTGCGTGAGGGCTTGAAGAACCTCGCCGCCGGTGCAAACCCCGTCGTGATGAAGAAGGGCATGGCCAAAGCCGTTGAGACTGCTGTCTCCGCCATCAAGGCCAACTCCCAGAAGGTCAACGGCACGGACGACATTGCCCGCGTCGGTACCGTCTCCAGCGGTGACGAATTCATCGGCAAGCTGATCGCCGAGGCCATGGAGAAGGTCAGCGCCGACGGCGTCATCACCATCGAGGAGTCCAAGACCGCCGAGACCTACAGCGAGGTCGTCGAGGGCATGATGTTCGACCGCGGCTACATCACCCCGTACATGGTCACCGATACCGAGAAGATGGAAGCCGTCATCGACGACGCTTACCTGCTGATCACCGATAAGAAGATCTCCGTCATCTCCGACATTCTCCCGATCCTCGAGCAGCTCGTTCAGAGCGGCAAGAAGCTCGTCATCATCGCCGAGGACGTCGAGGGTGAGGCTCTCTCCACCCTGATCGTCAACCGCCTGCGCGGCACGCTGAACGTTGTGTGCGTCAAGGCGCCCGGCTTCGGCGATCGCCGGAAGGAAATGCTGCAGGATATCGCCATTCTGACCGGCGGCCAGGTCATCTCCGAAGAGCTCGGCTACGAGCTCAAGAACACCACGATCGACATGCTCGGCCGTGCCCGCCAGATCAAGGTCACCAAGGAGAACACCACCATCGTCGACGGTGCCGGCGACAAGCAGGCCATCGCTGACCGCGTGGCGCAGATTCGCGCCCAGATCGGCGTGACCACCAGCGAATACGACAAGGAGAAGCTGCAGGAGCGCCTTGCCAAGCTCGCCGGCGGCGTGGCTGTCATCAAGGTCGGCGCTGCGACCGAGACCGAAATGAAGGAAAAGAAGCTGCGCATCGAGGACGCGCTGAACGCGACCCGCGCGGCTGTGGAAGAGGGCATCGTCGCCGGCGGCGGCACTGCCTATGTCAATGCCGTTCCCGCTGTGGAAAAGCTCATCAGCGAGGTTGAGGGCGATGAGAAGACCGGTGTCCAGATCATCGTCAAGGCCCTGCAGGAGCCCATCCGTCAGATCGCGGCCAACGCCGGTATCGACGGCAGCGTCGTTCTTGAGAAGATCAAGACCAGCGGCAAGGTCGGCTACGGTTTCGACGCTTACAAGGAAGTCTACTGCGACATGATCTCCGCCGGTATCGTCGACCCCGCAAAGGTCACGCGCTCCGCGCTGGAGAACGCTGCGTCTGTCAGCTCCATGGTGCTGACCACCGAGGCGCTCGTCGCTGACAAGCCCGAGCCCCCCGCACCGGCCGCTCCCGGCGCCGGCATGGGCGACATGGGCGGCATGTACTAAGAGACAAAAAAGCGGATATTTTTGAGGTAAATCACGGAGTAATTCTCTGATTTTTCAAGAAATCCAACACTTTTTCGGCATGGTGTGAAAAGCGTACACACAATTTACACACTTTGCTAGCACGGAAACGCTCGATATGGGTGAAGATCCGGTGCCCTCAGTGGGCACCGGATCTTTTCACTTTTTGTTGGCTGACAGGGCAACTCACTTCATCAAACTGATAGAGGCGTTGAGTTCAGGGGTTTCCATATCAGGCTAAATTGAACCCAACTAAAGCCTAAGAATTCCATAACAAAGCCAGAGAATCTTACGATTAGATTTTCTGGCTTTTTATTGTTTTATTGGTAATATACAGCTTGACTTTGCGACCAGTTGGACGTATAATACCGATCGAACGACCAGTTGGACGTAAAGGAGGAAGCAACCATGGGAATGAACGAACGTTTGAAGAAATACGGATTTTTGTTTCAGGTAGAAGTAGAATACATGCCCGGGATAGGTCCATTAGAACCTCTTCTGAGACCTGGTGAGGAGTTACAGAAGCAGCGAGAAGCCCTTCACATGACGCAGCAACAAGTTGCTGATAAAGCAGGAATCAATATCCGCCAGTACCAAAGATTCGAGAGCGGTGAACGTAGTTTCTACAGCACAACATTACGGATTGGACTAAATATATGCCATGTTCTAAAAATTGATCCTTTCTACTACTGCACAATACGTCACAAAAAAGATCCTGTCGAGAATTATGAAGGGGAGCCCACAGAATGTATACAAGCCAATAATGGTCAAAAATATGTACTGTACTCAACTGATGAAGACGGGAGTTGCAAGGATTTGATCTCTGTTGAATATGGTGCCAGCATAGATACTGTTTATGAGAAACTCACCGATGCAATCCGTGAGGAAATGTCTGAAGAACTCGGGCTTAACAAATGTGAGATCGATGTGTACCCATATGAAGAACTGACGAAAGGGCAATATAGAATCTCCGGAGCCCCTACTGTTTATTCTGGTCAGGAACCGCCCCATACAGATTTTACTGTGATTGAGACATAAGGCTGATGACCACGTGCAAATTCAAATTAACGCTGTTCTTGAAATGGACATAGTACATTGTTTATGGCCTACACCATTGGCACTTTCTATGTCGCAGGCATATATCAAATGCCACTTCATGATGTAGGAGGAAAATACATATGACATATAGAGAAGCAAAGAAAGTAAAATGTGGGAGTACACTTTTAAGAAAAAGCCAGAATTATAAACCTACCAGTGTCCTTGAAATTATCGAAGACAAGGACACTCATGCGATTTTTTTCCGTTGTACGGATGGGCTATTCTACCATGATGCTCTGTGTATGCCAATGCCAGCAGAAAAGCTGGCTGACATATACCTGAAATCAAAGAATACTCAAGTGTATATTGATTACAATAAAGAAATTGGTCAATGGCTATATAGTGTGGTGGTGGCAGATTCGGACGCATTTTGGCTGGCATCCTTCGATACTGAGCAGGAGGCGCAAGACTATATTAGGCAACATAATTTGAAAATTGTGCCTTGCTAATGAGAATAACAGCAGAGCGTTGTGAACATGCGACGCTCTGCTGTTATTTTTCCTGTATCTTATTGAACAAATTGTGATGCGCCCATAGGAAACCGTAATCGAAATACTGCTGCATTCTGCTCCTTCAAATAATCCCCTTCGATTGAATAACTCCCATGCTCATTCATGCCATTCAGACGCATGAGATTCTGAACAAATTGCTGGCTGTATATCCTGAAATTACAGTGTCGGTCTGTAAGAAAGCGGTCTGGCACTTTGAATGACATTATTTCTTTCCCCTCAGTGGGTTCAATCACAAGCGAGTCATTTTCTTCATTGACTCTTATCCTGATATGAGTTGGAATCCCCAATAGCAGGATAACATCTTTTCCAATTCCAATCGCATTTTTCTTCCCAAACAGGGAAATTCTAGGCGTTCTCTTGGGTGGGGTATGGGTTTCCTTCATAACCGCTCCTTTCTGTATCGGACTCGCCCGCGTATCCGGTCAAATCCTCAAACAGGTTAAGTTGTCTGCTTGCAGCATAGTCATTATAGGACTTACCAATGCAATTCTTATATTCGTCTGGATAGAATTTCATTTGTCGCATTTTAACCTCGCCAGTCTCTGGATCTTCATATTCCACTGGCTTGGCACCAAACATAATCGCTTCACTCAGGTCAAACACCAGGATCAATCCACTGTCCGATGTAGCGACACGACCGAGCGCCTTATAGCGGCAGAGTCGATCCCAGCCCATAAAGGCGAAGATCTTCTCAACTACCTCGACAGATGGAATCTCCTTATTGATCCAGATACCCTCTTTCTGTCTGGCCCATTGAACAGATGCACTTTCTTCTTCGGTGCAAGTTACCACTGCGATACGCTTTTTTGAGCGGTTTATGATGGGGAGAATATATTGAACTCCCTCGAACAAGTGAATGCAGGCCATATTGAACTTGAGCCGACCGTATTTGATTGTCAACGCAGGCTTTTTTAGCATGGAGAACTGTGAGCGAGGTGGAAGTTCATACCCCTCCAGGTTCTCGTGTTCCAGTTCGACCTTGCGCTCTAGCCGCGCTTTTACCAACTCTCGAATCAGCTCGGTCTCACGGACGGAGTAACCCTGCTCCTTAACAGGCAGACTCGTGTTCTCATGAACCTCATTTATTTCCATCCTAACACCTCTTTCTCTACATCGATACAAGGAGGCCTTTGACTTCTTCCTGTACTGCATTTATGTCCGGCAGCTCACCAATCATCGGATTTGTAATCTTCAGACCTGGCTCGGTAATATCCTCCTCTGTGATTGTGTGTATGAGCGCATCGCGATGTTTTCTCAATGAGAGGCTGACACCAATTTTTGCATCTGTCCACTCCACCGGATATGCTCTCCCTACAAATTGGGGTGCTTCAGAGTTGTGTTTATCTTTGTAGGGAATGTATTGGATTGTTGACTCGCTTTCACTGATACCGTTTGTGGTTTGCATGGGCCCTTTCCGCTTGCCTGCAATGATGCGGGGCTCCTCCAGATGAAAGAACAGAATCTTTGCAGTCCCCCGTTCTCTCGAAATACCTCTAAACTTGAACCGATAATCCCGAATCCATTCCATTTTATCGTATATGGAGCCCATATAGGCCTTTGCGGATATATAAGATATGGGCTTTCCCTCAGGAGTAATCCAACGTACTGCATTGGTGCTTTCTGCATCCGCCGATCTTACAATGAGTGTCTGAAGAATTGGGTGATAGAGTACCTCTATGTATGGACAGTTCCCAAGCCTCTCATGACAAGCCTTATTAAACGATAGGATGCGATTACTCATAGTCAGTGTTGGAGTATTCCTCCCCATGAAAAAAACACCACGGGGGACTTCATATCCCGTCAATTCCATGGAAAGAACATTGGAGTGTTCTTCTCCAGTCAGCAATCGTGCTTCTTTCTCCATCTGGAGCCACTCTGCATCGCTGTAGGCGCGTTTACATGCATAGATGAAGGTCTTATTATCTATCCCGCTCCAGCCTGGAGAAACGCTTACAAAGCCTTTCAGAGCACCCTTGTTGATGACAATAAGTTCTGATAGTCCAGTTACCTGCCTGCTACTGGTGAGAAGGTATTTGAGAGCGCTGGCAATCTCACGGCTGACGATCCCCTGGTGATGATTAGGAATAAAGGCCGCGTCACGGTCATTATTGTTCTTGGCAATCTTGCCGGCTTTATAGTCAATCACAATCGTCTTCCGTGCCTGTAAGTCTCCCCAACGTCGTTCGTTTGTGAGAATATTTTTAACCATCGCGGGTGTCCATTCAGTCCGGCCATGCAGGGTGGGGCGTGCCTTTTCCGTAAGAATCATGGCAACCTCTTCCGCACTGTAGCCAACAAGCAGCGCAAGGAATATGAAGCGGCAGGTCTTTGCTCCTTCAGGTTCTATCACGAGGTCGCCGTCTTTGGTATGCTTCAGCCCCAAAAGGTCAAGCACAGGATATTGGCCGGTACAGATCCGTTGATCATAGGAAAGAATCATACGACGGCTCTTATTGGCCGATTCCCAATCTGCCAGAAGTGCGTGGATCTGCAAACTCTGGTCACTGTCAGGATCCAGGGTGTAGATATTCTCTGTCTCAAAATAGACGCCTACAGGGTGAGATGGATTCATCGTCCGCAGCAGTCTAACCTGATCGATGCAGTCGGACACATTTCGCGCAAAACGAGAGACACTTGCACATAGGATCAGATCCATCTTCTTATCAGCTGCGTCTGCCAGCATTTCCTTAAACTGCTCCCGGCGGCGCATAGAGGTTCCGGATTTTCCCTCATCTGTATAGATTTTTTGCAGGTTCCAATTCGGGGTCTTTTCTATCTTCTCGGTATAATATTGAGTCTGATTCTCAATGGAGGATGTCTGATCTTTGCTGAGTGTACTGACACGAGTGTAGGCTGCGACATCTTTTTTGCCTTCGTCTCTGATGCTCGGCTTTGGTTTTGCCGGCTGGAAGATTGCTCTGGAGACCCAGTCATGTTGCCTACGCTTTCGAATTATCTCCCTGACAAACTCACGCTCGTCTTCTAATGTCAGGGAAGCAATATCGTTAGCTTCAGCTTCCTCTCCGCTCTCCACGGGTGCTACATCCTCCTGTTGCAGCATTCCGTTCTCTCTGTCTTCCATGCCAATCCCTCTTCACTGATAGATTCTTAGAGAAGGAGCTTCTTCATTCCTTCCTCTATACTGCCTTTCCACATCTCGTATGTACTTGGGGACAACCCAACATACTTGTTTGCGGTATTCAGCAATGCTTCTCGCTGATGATCCATATCCGTAATGGTGTTGAAGCTGTAATTGCTATCCTCTGTGATGATTTCTATTGGTGGACTCAGTTCAAGCACGAACTTCATCAAATAGAAAAATTCTTTTGAATTGGCTGCAAGGTATGCCTGTGTCTGAGTGGCGATGCAGTCGATTTTGCCTGATGTGCAATCTCTGAGCAAGCGCAACATTTCCGGACGATTCCTGATCTCTTTCTTTCCCGTAATATCCACGTAGACACCCACAAGTTGCATATTGGGATTATCCGCAAACTTCATTTGGTAATACTGGTTCTGGTATGCCAGGGCATCGTGACGACTTCTCTCCCAAAGCTTAGCCAACTTTACATATGCAGCGACTCTAAGGTGTGGCATCGAGTTTTCTCTCCTTTTTATATCGCTCCAGTTCTTCGCAGATCTGTTTCAAAGTGTCGTCTGGATGATCAGAAAACCCTGCATAAGTTTCGAGCGACATGATGACCATATCTCTTTTCCCTCTGACCGTAATGATGGCAACATGACCTCTCACTTCGAGATATTCCCATATTTGGGCTGGGTGCCGCTTGAACTCACTAATGGATACCTCGCGCTCCTGTATTTCTTCAGGCTGTAGCTTTGACAACTGGGTCATGGGTCTGACAACTGTGTCACAGATATGCTTCTCCAATACCATGCGCCGCCTTTCCGATAGGTATCGATACCCAAATCCTTCTTTGCTGATTTGATCGTCCGTTCAGAAAATCCAAGTTGGCCCATGCGCTCAAAAACTTCTGTGCTTGCCATATCATTGGTTGAAAGCATCAGCCGAAGGAGATCTTTAGCGCGATCTAACTTTCCCATACGCGGCGGACGGTAATCTGCATCCTCGGGCCGCATACTGCAACGGCCAATCCACCGAAACCCCAGCTCTGGGTCAAATAGAAATCCGATGGCCTGTCCCTCCGGAGCCAAACTGGATTTAACGGGAAACATATAGCGGATATCTGGGTTTGCTTGATCGCGTGCGATCATCAATACACTACGCGCTATTGCCGCGATGTCGATACTGCCCAGGCCACGATAAAGGTTCTTTCCTCCCTTTGATTTGTTCATGTGCCCTACGAGCACAACAGCACATTGATGCCGCTCCGCTATCTCTGCCAGGCGCCGAATTGTGCCGCGCATCTTGGTCGCGCTTTGCATATCACCATCCTGCCCAATGTACGCCTGGATAGGATCTAAAACCAAGAGTTGGGCACCTGTCGCTCCAATTGCACCTTCTATACGATCGTCGTCAAGGGTCAGACTCTTATCATCGTCTTCTATGAAGGCGATGCGACTACAATCGGCTCCGGCTTGCATCAGTCGAGGCTTTATCGTATCCTCGTTGCTATCTTCCGCGCATTGATATAAAACCGTTTTGGGGCCGCCTATAGCGCTCCCATCCGGAAGTTTCACACCGTGAGACAACGCGGCAGCAAGGTTGACCATAAATGTGGACTTTCCCTCACCAGGGTCGCCTTGAAGAACCGTGACTTTTCCATATGGAATATATGGATACCAAAGCCAGGAAACAGGGCGCTCTCTTATTGTGGAATAATACTTGCATCTGACCTCAGTGGACATCTTGCAACACCTCTTCCTGCGACCGCTGCCATCGTACCAGTTCGCGTCCAGCAAGTTCCCGATTCTCTACGCACCATCCGAAGAAGAGGACCGCAGCCTGTTCTAATGTAATGGAGTATGGCTGTAATACCGCTTTTACTTGGCACAAGTAATCTTCATCCAGTTCGATATCAACTGTAATCAATCCGGCTTCCATGGATCCAGCTCCTCCATATGTAGATTCTTTGATGTCATCATTGTCACAAGCTGATTGATAACGGAAACCTCTTCAAATGTCAGACCGGAGACATCTATTGTGTGATTACTTGCACAGCCTAAGAGATAATCTGTACTCACGCGATACAGAGTAGCGAGTCGAACTAAAGTGTCGTAAGGTGGCTGACGCAAGTCATTCTCATATAAACTGATCGTGCTCTTTTTTACACCAATCAGAGTAGCCACCTGGTCTTGTTGTAAACGCTTCTCCTCCCTGAGTTGCCGCAACCGACTACCTAAAGTCTCTATCATGTGCATCACTCCTTTATGCACTATGATATGTGCTGGGCAATTATATTCGTAGTATAGCATAATCTGGTTTTCAGTTGGAAAATCGCAGTTTTCACTTTGAAATCTGGATAATTTGATTCTATAGAGCAAGATTGGAGCACCTATTATCCTTCTATCAATAAGACTATATGTATTTTAATTATCTATTTTGCCCAAAACATCATTTATCACAAAATAGATTTCTGTAGTACCACTTAATCCTACAGTTGTCAGATCTTTCAGATGAATTCTTGCCGCGCTTTCGTTGCTAATCCATGGAAGATTGCCGTTGAGCTGCTTCTGCCTTGGATTATGATTGCCGTTATTATAATTTAGAGTATAATAATAAATTAGAATACAGTTGGAGGTATCTGATTTTGCACTCTTGCACCCTTACCGCAAAACCTAGATATCGCAGCAAAATAGAAGGACGCTAAGGAGGCAATCTCTGCCTCCTTAGCGTCCTATTGTCTTTCTTACTTCACCGTTTTCGATGCCACCGCCTTAAAGATATCCTGAATGTTGTAACCGTTCGCAGCAAGGTGCTCCGTGAGTACATGAAGGCAGGTGAGATATTTCCTCCAGTGTAGTGGCCGCTCACCAGAATGTTGAGCGGCCACATTTTCATTATAATCTTCCAAAAATTCTATCAGTGATTTTCCGTCGCTCGACGAAAGCAAACAGTAGGTCATCAATTCCTTTATAGTTTGCGCTCCATCGCTTAGGAATCATCTCGAATCCTTCCTCGCTGCCAACTTGTATCACACGTTCCCGTGCCTTCCGGACATTCTCATTTACATTGAGATCCATATCGAAGGCCACCTTGACCGTTCTGATTCCCAATGATTTCAGCTCATTTAGGGCCCGGATGTATTGGTTGATATTACTCACACCAGTCAGACCAACAAAAGCACACGGATGGCCTAAGACAACGGAAAAGTATCGTGCAATATCCGCCTTCATGACACCTTCAGTGAGATAAATGGAATCCGTATTATCGTCTACACCGGTAAAATGCGGGCAGCATGAGGCCACAGCTCCATAGTAACGCTCTACACTGGTCAGCGTATTGAATTTGGAGTTCTTATCATGGTCCAGCCGAATTTGGATAGCTTCAATTTGCCCCTCCAGATTGCGGTCTGGTATCATGATGCCGGTTGCCCGGATATCCAGTTTCCACTTTCCGGTGTCTTCATCCACAAAGAAACCCGGGACTCCTCGGAGATCACACCCTCGCTCTAAGAGTTCTGCGACTATTTTGGGAGACCGGACAGCAGGAGTTGTCCTATATCCAAGCCTGACAATTTCATCACCGGAGAGTCCCCGTCCAAGCAGGGACTCCCGGTGCGCAGTACCGAGGGATAAGAGTGAGAGCAAGTTACTGTAGGTATTATCACGGACTTCTACCGTCGCCAAGTCCAGAGCTGGCTTCGACTGTTTGACCTTGGCTCTGGACTTGTGTATTGTTCGTTCAGGTACACGCTCTCCGGAACGGAAGATTCGACAGAGTTCCTCATAGGCGGTACTCAGGGCAACATCATTGGCCTCAGCATAGAGATGTAGTATACCTCCGCCTTTGCCACATCGATTGCATCGGAAGACATTCTTGCCTAAGTTCACATTGAGATGAGCCTTCCGATCATCGCAAAATGGGCAACGGCAGTGTAGCTGTGTACCGGTGTTGCGTATGATTGGAATGCTGAGCAGTTCTACCACATCTTCAATATTGCATGGTAGCACGCCATAATCACCCATCTGCATCACCTCCCCATTCAAAAGAACCGTTCTTAGCTGGCACGCTGAGCAGCGGCATTTACCAGTAGGATGGCAGCAGCTTTCAGTGCTAGATTGCGCCCGTTGTACTTCGCAACATACCAGTCCAGGTCACTGGGTTTCCGCATAGCAACCTCGCCGAGTGTCTTCCCGGCGTTATAGCCGCAGTCCACTTTAACATTCTTGGCCTCTTCGATGGTCATGCTATTAAGGTAGTCTTCCAGTGTCATGGGACCGCTGGGAGGGCTTGCCGGGCTTGTCTGCTCAGGACTGGGCGTGGGGTTGTGAGGCGGTCTCGCCTTGGGTAGCTGGGCGGGTACCGACTCAGGCACCACATTCGTGGTACAGGCGCCAGTCAGCGTCGCCGGCACATCTTCCTCTGCGTCCATCATGTCAATCGGAGCATCCGCGATGATATCTGACAGCATATCTGTATTCCCACAGAACTGTGTGCCGTAGCCCGCAGCTGCCAGCACACGGCCCATAGCGGCAGTCTCAGCGATCTCTAGATATCGATCTCCGAACTTCTCCTCAGTCCGAAACCGCTGAGCGGAGGACTGGGCCAGGAACTGGTCCACAGGGTCAGCTCTGTCCGCGTAGAGCTTACAGGTGACAACTGCCGACTTTTCATCCACGTGGATCACTTCGGGAATGATCTTTCCGTTGGGGCGATGGGCTCGGAACCAGAGCAGTCGATACTTGACATCCAAATAGAGACTGGTGCTTCCATCCTCGTTGGTGAGCTGCCTGGTGAATTCCGCCGGGTTGAACTCGTCTACAACATTGATTGCCGGGAAATTCCTAGTTCCATTTTCCATCATAATTCAATAACCTCCATTTCTATCAGAGGAACGGATGCTGTTCGGCACCCGCCCCTCTGCAAATTCAATGTACCAACTACCTCTTAGCGCGTGCATAGTACGCATTGATGCGGTCTGACAAAACGGTATTCCGCTTATCCACATCGCTGTTGTGGATGGCCATGAATATGGCCTGCTTTTGCCCAATCAGTATCACTTTCTGCTTGGCACGCGAAATCGCTGTGTAGAGCAGATTCCTGCGCAGCATGATGTAATGCTCCTTCAGGATGGGAATAATCACGACTGGGAACTCAGCACCCTGACTTTTGTGGATACTGATACAATAAGACAAGTCCACATTTTCCATCATGTCTGTGGAATACTCGACTACTTTCCCATCAAGGAACTTGATTTCAACTACTGCATTGTCTTCTCCCCTGTCTCGAATCGAAGTGATAACTCCGACCTCGCCATTAGAGACCTCTTCATGATTCCGATTTTGGATCACACGATCCCCCTCACGGAAAACCATGCCACCGCGTTTGAGTTCCGATTTGCCAGCATATTGGGGATTCGCGATTTCCCGGATCTGCTCATTGAGTCGATTGGCACATACAGTCCCTTTCTTACGTTGGGGAGATAGGATCTGCACATCCTCGACGCCATGCCGGGACACTTCTTTGAAGTAGTGCTGTAAGATCAGCCGGTTGGCCTCCTCTGCATCTTTGACATCGTAGATCGCGAAGTCCTCGCCGTAGAGCAGATGGGTATTGTTGTGGTTGACTGCCTGAGCATTCATGGCGATGAGGCTGTTGGATGCCTGCCGGAAGACAATGTCGAGAATCGCTGTGGGAATCATCTGGCTGCGTATCATTTCGCGCAGGACATTCCCAGGTCCAACGGAAGGCAACTGATCAGGATCGCCGACCATGATGAGCTGCGCCCCGGGCTTCAGTCGCACAAAGAGCGCATAGGCAAGGCGCATATCCACCATCGAGCATTCGTCTACGATGACCAAATCAGCGGAGAGCATCTCATATTCGTCCGATTCCAGATCATCGTCATAGGTGAGTGCCATTGCAGCGTGGAGTGTTGATGCCGGAAATCCAGTCTGTTCACTCATACGGCGGCTGGCTTTGCCTGTCGGCGCCGCCAGGAGGATCTCATAATCAGGCAGCGCCCGGTGGTAGATATCCAGTATCACTCTGAGCGTTGTGGTCTTACCTGTACCGGGACCGCCTGTTATGATAGATACTGGGTGTGTCAGGCACAGCTCCACCGCATGGCGCTGTGATGGGGCAAGTTTCTGATTCAGCTTTCGCTCGCTTAGCTCAATTTCGTCCTCCAGGTGTGTGATATCGGGCACCTCGCCATGCAACAGCATTGATACCAGGCGCTTTGATACCTGCACCTCACACTGCCGCTCGAAGAAGCGGTATATCCGACCATTCTCATTGTAGATTCGCTTGTCCTGGTGTGCGGTCTGGATGGCCGCACAGATGTCGTCCATAGTGACAACCTCCGATGCACAGTCCCGATTTAACAGGTCATGGCACCACTCCATCAAGTCATCTACAAAAGCGAATAGGTGACCCTTCTCCATCTCCTTCTCTAGGAGATACTCAATGGCACCCGCATAACGAAGCGGGTTCTTGAGGCTCACCTTGGTTTTCCGCGCAATTTCATCGACTGTAAGGAATCCGAAGCCCCGTATCTTACAGAGCTGGAACGGATCCCGTTTCACGATAGAGAGGCTCTCGTCACCAAAGGTCTCCTGGATCTTCCCGATCTTCTTTACAGAAATACCGTAGGGTGTCAAGTACTCCGCCAACTCACGCAGTTTTCGCGTTGCACTGTAAGTCTCTTGGATCTGCTTCAGCTTGGTTTTCGCAATTCCCTTTACCTGGAGCAGTCTTTGCGGTTCTTTATCCAAGACCCGGATGGTATCCATTCCGAATCGCGCTACAATTGCTTTGGCGGTTTCCGGCCCGACACCTTTAATCAGGCCAGAGCCCAAAAATGCAATGAGCCCAGCTGCCGTACTGGGTGTTACCTCATGCCATGCAGACACGTTGAGTTGTAGGCCATATTTGGACTTCTGCCAGGTACCTTCTAACTCCACATCGACTGCGCTGGTTGCAGGCATCCCATAGCCTACAGCAGTAAACTGACACCAATCTTTTCCGCACTTGCTGTGCTTGCGCGCCTCGACAGGAACCGTCTGGTCCTGCGTCCGATATTGGTATACGCAAAACCCGTCCGTCCCCTTGTACCGGGCATATTCGAATTTACACAGCATCACGCAGTCCTCCGGTATCATCCCGATAGTAGATAGGAATGCCAAGCTGCTGCGCCGTGGCGATCTCCTTCCGCATTCCATCCGATATACGAGCCCCGTAAACCACAAGCCGTGAGCACAGAGTGAGTAGCTTTTGCCCAAACTCCAATGCTAGTGCTCGCTCCGCAGGGACACGGTCATCCAGTAAGTACGGAAGATATGCATGTGGAGCAACAGCCCGTTCGCCGAACTCGCGCTCAGCCATAGCCATATAAGATATAGCCTTTGCTGCATTGGTCAGCGTCGCGGCTCTCGTATCCGCAGATAAGGGTGAGCACACATAGGTCATCGCCATCAAACCACCTCCATTTTCTTATTCAGTAACACGATTGTGCCTTCAGACGCTCGAGTTCACGTCGTCCTTGCCAGACAGGTGTAAACCACATTGGGGTGAACCAGAGCTCACCACCTTCACCGATTGAAGGGAATAGCTTGGGCCCACTTATGTCATTGGTTAGGGAATCACCAACTGCTACATAACCTGCACATCCGAGAAGTGAGAGCTGGATATAGCACATCTTGGCAACGACCGGATCAAGATCCTGTGCCACAAAGAGCAGGTCCCGGTCATATCTGCCATTCTCCTTTGCCATGTCGATGTAAGCGGCAGCAGACGCGATTAGGAGACAACCTGAGCCACAGGCATTATCACATACTGATAAGTATGGCTTTCTATCCATCTCTTCGATTTTCCCTGCTAATGACATTTTCGCTATCATGCAGGCTACAATCCAGGGTGTAAAATATTGTCCATGCCATGCGGCACCGAAATCCAAGGCCATATAGAGTCTGCCGAGGAAGTCCTGCTTCGGGTTCCTTGTCATGCTGCCCATCATGATCTCGTTCATAGCGTCAAAGTGACCAATTTCGTCATCCTGATATTTGTCTGCGATCTCCTGTAGCAGTTGACCCCGTTCGTTGAACCGTTTGGGGTCATGATCTACCATGACGGAGATGGAGCACGCTGTCAGAGTGATGTAGTCGGACCAGATGTCCCAAGCACTATGACGCCTGCACAGCTGTGTAAATACTTTGGTGAATTGCTTTGCCTCCGGCGTGTCAAATTGAATCCTCTTTGCCATGACATCCACCTCAGCAAGCAGTCTTTCTTATCTCAAAGGTGCGGTATACCTTGTTCTCCACGAAGTCGCGGTAAATTTCAGGATACTGTGCTCTGAGTTGCGAAAGCTGATCTTTGGGGATGACCTCACGATAATTTGGATTGTAGCTGACAAAGAAGCGAGTACCATTACCAGTATCACATGAGGCGGTGCAAGTAGCACCCATCAACTCAACGATGGGCGCATATGCGCTCTTGATCTTGCCGTCTAACTGGCGAGATTTGCGATCCAGTTCGGTTTTCTCCTCCTTCCACTGGAAGATCTGCTCAAGAGCACCAGCGAGCTGGGCATCGAGATTCAATGCAGGAAGGCTCTTATCAGCCTGGGCACTGAAGTTGGCAATCGTCTCAAGGACGAGATCCGGCTTCTCCACCAGCGGCGGCTCCTTCTGGGCACACACATTGTCCTTCCAGAAAGACTCCAGGAGTCCAATCGTGTTTTCTTCGTCTTCAAGGTCCCGGTCAATCCGCTGCCAGACGAAATCATCCTCATGGTTGGAAAACAGGCAGGCGATATACGCCACATCAATGTTCATCACGCTCATGTAGTGTCGCACCTGGAGTTCATAATGACGCGGCACACTGCCATTCATCCACGCGAAGCGCATATTGTAATGCGCCGTTTTGCACTCCAAGATGGCTCGTTTCCCGTCCGGTAAGATGACAAAGCGATCCACATCGGCCAGCATGAATGGGAAAAGCGGATGCTGGTACATCATCGGATCGCGGTACACGCTAAAGCCGGTCTTCGCCGAGAATATCTGTGCAACGACATCCTCCAGGAGGTGTCCAATGGAGAAGGTGATCGACCTATCCGGTTGCGGAATAGTGGACTCCACACCGATTTTATCGAAGTAGAGATCTCGTGCAGTTTTGTACGGGGACATGTGAAGGGCGGCGGCGACATCACTGCCGCCAATTCCCTTCTTCCGCCATGCTAGCCACTCTTGCTCTGTTAGGGTTGAGGTATCCACAAGAGCAATCGGCTTGTAATTCAAATCCAATGCCATAGTTATATCTCCTCACTTAGCTCAAATTCGGTGCCGCCGCATTCGGAACACTCCAAGTCTGCCAGCGTCTCAAAGTCTGCCATGGACTCGATCTCACCACAGTTCTTGCAGCGAGCATTGTGTAGTGTTTCCGCTTGGCATATGATGGCACCCATCCGGTTACATTGAATCAGCTCCTGAAACCATCCCGATGTGGCTTTTGTGCGAATGATGACATCGACCTGGTCTTCTGCGCAGGCAGATGTCAATCCGACACACTTTTCGGGATACTTCGTGGTGTAGGGGCCTGAAAGACAATAAGCCGCAGACCATGCAAATTCCGGATAGATCCGATACGCTCGCTCTTCGTCTTCACGCGCATCCAAGAAGATACTGTCAAGCTCTTCCTGGATCCTGTTACGACTCTCATAGAGCACGCTCCGAGCAAAATATCGGTTGCGCGGTTCTGCGTCTTCCTTATCCTCTTCATAGAGGAACCTTTTGAGAAATTGCTCGATCGCGGATTTCGTTCCTGTCACATCCACGATTCCACTCGCCCACTCGGACATTCATACTCTCCCTTCTACCATAGTGGTCTTTGTGCTGTCAGACTGTTTAACAGCACAGTACTCTTCGATGAACTCCGGGCAGTCCAGTTCCAGAACAGCCTCATCTACCATGACCGATTCGTCCAGATAATCCCCTTCGGGGAGCGGACACTCAGGTCCAAGCGCATAATCGACTGCCTCCCGGAGTGATGCCGCCTCGACTGTGACCTTGCCATAGACCTGCCAGATGAGCGGAATCTGATATGTTCCCATAACGCTCACCACTTAAAGTCGCCGGGACGGTCAAACTCATGCCAGTTGATACGCAAGGCACGAGCGACATTTTCCTCCAGTTGTGCAATGCGCGTACCGCTAGCACCTTCACACTGAGCCAGGAAAATGACATCAGACATGGCTAGATACAGCTGATATGCATTGCAGCCAGTTTCCTCTCCATTCTGACCAGCAAATAGGTCCGCAACCTCGTAGCTCAGCTTCTTCGTGATCCCAATGCGCTTCAAAACGCCGAGCATTGTCGTGTACGGATATCGGATATCCACATTCAAGAGTTGCTGCTGGCGCTCTATAGATTCCTTGAAGCAGGCATAGAGCAGGTCCATACCGGACTCAAATGCATCCAGATTCGCTCCATGCTTGTGATCCAACTTCAGCGGATCGCCCAGAGGGACGATACGATTACTGCCGCCGATCAAGAGGATGGGATAGAGGTTGGCCGCACTTACACCCACATCAGAGGTGGTGAAGCGAAGTCCGGGACGGGCGGAAACCGCCTCCGTGATGCCCTTTTCCGCTACTGCCTTCCGATAGGTGTCCATCAGCTCATTCGCCTGTCCGTCCAGACTCCAGATTGCCGTCACGATGGCGTGGTCGAAGTTAGCCGTCAGGAAATGATTTCCTTTGAAGTCCCGATCCAGAATGGCCTGGACAGTCTGGACCAACGGCAACATCTCCAGCACGGCGTAATCCTTGGGATCTCCGCCATGCACAGCGGACACCTTATCGTCCGCCACTTTGATTAGGCTGTCGCCAGAGGCAACATCCATGCAGTAGTTGAGGATCTGAGTGAATACCGCCTTGGACACTTTGTTCAGCGCATGGCCGGAAATACGGGCACGCTCCAGGATCGACTTAATAGCACAGGAACGTACAGGGAAAGCTTCGCCGTTGACCTTGAGCAGCAAGCTGGTGTTTTCCATTGTGTCTGCAATGATGTCCGCCCTGCCGTCATGGTCATAGAGTTTCAGGTACAGTTCACCCATCTGCGTGTCCTTTTCCAGGGATTCGAACACGATATTCTTTGATGGGGCAGTCATCCAGTGGCTGTTTTCCTTACGTTCTTGTAAGAACTGAAGAAAGTCGCTCGGGTCACTGAATGAACATCTGAAATTGTCTGCAAAGATTTTCTGTTCTGTCATTGGTAAATACCGCCTTTCAAAATATTCTCAAACCCGCCTCAAAGACGGAATTTGGACAAAAAAAGAGCACTTCGATTTGTATTCTCACAAATCAAAGCGCATTGTTCAGACGGCATCCTGTGCGTTGCCGTCCCATCATCTCATGAGCGTATTGCTCACAGATCGCTGCTTAGTTAGACCCCAAAAAGGAAGATGAATTCTAATAAGTACAGGGCAATCTTACCATTTCGTGTCGATGGCGACTATAATACCAAAAACTACTTATCACAAGAACAGGCCAGGTGCTCCAGCACCTGGCCTGTTCTTATGATTGCTCACTTTCTAAAACTGTATTTGTGAAGGGGGTTGCTCCAAAATATCGTATACACAAGCCACGCCGTCATTTTTTGACTGAGCGAATTTCGTTTCAATGCCATCCAGGTAATACGACACAATTTCAGCCAGAAGTTCCGTTCGATTGATGCGGCCGGCCATTGATCGCGCATTATTGTGATTCGTGATGTATGTTGGATCACCTGTCAGTATGAAACCCACAATCTGGTTGACGGGCGCATATCCACGTTCCTTAAGTGCCATATGTATGAGGTGCAGCCGTTCCGCATCTGACATCATGATCACCCCATTTCTCTATCGGATTCGGTATCCCTGCTCCACATAGCGCAGGATACATTCCATCATCTGCGCTCTGGATTCAAAGCCTTGCGGCTCAATGTCGTCCAGTCGGTGGAAGGAGACTATCTTTCCCTTCTTATCAATCCAGCACACCAGTTCAGTTTTTACCTTCATCTTCAAATCCTCATCTGTATTTTCGCTCCACAAACCATCGACCAATGACATTGCCCGTCAGATGTGATGTCCGCTCGAAAAACAGGAACCTGCGCTGTCCGCGCATCATAACGGTGTATCGATCTCCCTGTCCGCCGGCCTTTGCCGCATGAGCCGGTCGAATGTCAATCACACGATCAATTTGGTATGTGTGCCCATCCTCCCAAGTAAGCGCACGAGGCAACATGATACCATCTTCATTGAAATAGACGGCTACTGCCACATACGCCTTAAACTCTGCTGCGTTTTCCATAATCATGCAAACGGTTTACTGATATCCCGTTTGAGGAAATTAGACTGCGCAATATAAGGCGCATTGATGGGATATCCCTGTTGCTTCAGCAGACGGAGCTTGAAGTCTAAGAGCTCCGGCGGCACTGCTAAAATACTGGCCAAATGAAAGAAGTCCATCTGACTGTCCATGACATCAAATAGTGTGGTGTCATCTACGAGAAATTCAGCCGCAAAAATGTTGGCCTCGCGCTCCAGGAGATCCGTTTCGTCCAGATAGGAGAGTTCATGGAATGTCCTGATTTTGCGATCCACATGGAGAATGCCATGTGCCAGCTCATGTGGAAGAATTACTCCCTGTATCATTTCGTCGAGATCACTGTTTACTACCGCTTTTTTACATCTGTTATGGACCAGGAAGAATCCTTTGCATGAGTTAGGACTGGTCCCCATCGGCTTCCTGGAAACACGGATATCCAGCGCATCACACATTTCTTCCGCGTCGCATGTCCGATATTTGCTTTTCAGCCGAGCAACTTCACGCTTAATGTCTTCTGCCCGCATTTCCATCACCTCAATTCACAATAGGTCAGTTTTCCACTGTACGGACATAGTAACAAGTCAGCAGTCCCATAATCCGTACTGCATCTGTATATGGAACCGAGGTGTGGATCACTTGCGGTACTTCTTCGGTGTAAATTTGTTCCGGGCTTCTTCTTTACACTCCAGGTACGCCTGCATGACAGCTTGGAAGAACTGATCCTTATCCTCTTGGGGAATATCGCCCCCAGCAAACATGGTCTGTACGCCGGAAAGCAGCTCCTCCATGTCATCGGCCCCTTTCTTCCCGTATTGCTGCCGAGCAATTTCGAGATACGGTGCCTCGTCCAGTCCATAGCTGGGATCCTCAATATTGGGGTTAGTCAGGTAGGCCTCAGATACACCGAGAGCAGTTGCTAGCTTATGTAGGTTGGTGCCACGTGGTGTGACAGCGTCCGTCTCATACTTCGAAACGGTCCGGATAGTGAGTCCTGTCTTTGATGATAATTCAGCTTGTGTCATATCAAGGCGGGCCCGGCACTCGCGGATTTTTTCGCCAATCGTCTTCATAGCTTTTCCTCTTTCTGCGTGTGTCCTAACGGCACTGTCTTCAAAAACTTCTATTGACAACCCCCATGGACACCTGCTATTGTATGGATAGAACTTTAAGGAACTTTGTGGAACAAGAAAGAACTTAATTGCATTATACGGAGAATGTACGCCGTTGTCAAGTGGAACAAGCAGGAACTTTATAGAATTTATGATTTGACAAAAGAAGGGACATGGCTATGTGCAATCGAGTGGTATTCCACAGTGACCTCAACAACTGCTATGCGAGCATCGAATGCGTATTACATCCAGAACTGAAGGGGAAATACATCGCTGTCTGTGGCAGCACAGAAGAGCGGCATGGCATCGTACTGGCTAAAAACCAGTTGGCAAAGAAGTGTGGGGTGAAAACTGGCGATGTGATTTGGGAAGCGAAACAGAAGTGTCCGCAGCTCACTATTGTCCCTCCCCACATGGACCAGTATGTGAAATTCTCCAAGCTTGTTCGCAGCATTTATCTGCGCTATTCGCCTGATGTTGAGGCTTTTGGTATTGATGAGAGTTGGATAGAGATGACGGGATCTCCGCTGCTGAAGGATCGCACACCAGCCGAGATTGCAAATGAGCTGAGGGAGACGGTGAAGGCCGAAACGGGGCTTACAGTATCGATTGGGGTAAGTTTCAACAAAATATTTGCAAAACTCGGCTCGGATATGCGGAAACCGGATGCCATCACAGTAATTCCGGAGGATTCATTTCAGGAGATGGTCTGGCCGCTGCCGGCCTCCGATCTTCTCTATGTAGGTCGGGCGACCACAGAGAAATTGGCCCGGTACGGCATTCGGACGATTGGCGATCTTGCTGTATCGGATCCGGAGTTTCTTCAACGGCTGCTGGGCAGAAATGGTCTGAAACTCTGGACATATGCCAACGGAAGAGATCACTCGCGGGTCATGCCCAGTGACTATGAAGCTGTCGTCAAGAGCATAGGGCATGGTATCACCTGTACTTCGGACTTGGTCAGCGAATTGGAAGTGCGGCAGGTACTTCTGGAGCTGAGCCAGGAGATTGGAAAAAAACTGCGAGATACCAAACTGGCTGCCGGTGGCGTGCGTATCTGTGTGCGAGATAACACACTCCACCACCGGGAGTACCAAACGCGTCTGCCATTTCCCACTCAGAGTTTTCTGGAACTTACGGAGGCTGGCATCCAGCTTTTCCATCGCAGGTACATCTGGAACAATCATATCCGGTCATTGACCATCAGTGCTATTGATCTCGTACCGGCCAGCACACCGATTCAACTAGATCTGTGGACGGATTTTACACGTCACAATCGTCGGCTCGTTTTGGAGCGTACTGTCGAAGATATCAGGCGGCGCTTTGGGACAAAGGCGATCAATTTCGCTTCCCTGGGAAGTTCGTTGAAGATTCCCTCACATCGCGAGGTAGAATACAAAATGCCATCTGTCATGTATCAGTGAAGGAGGAGACTATCATGATTGCTAACGCTTGCTCAGAAGCAATGAAGTATACAATGTCTACGAAGGATCAGACTCTGATGATTGACGGATTTGCCCACTGCCTTGAGGGAACAGTTTTCCTGCTTCGAGGTTTCGGGCATCGATTCCGCGACCTGGGCATTACAGACGGAACACTTCTCCTCTGCACGAACGGTATTTCCCCCAAAGACGGAGATCTTGTGGTACGCATGTGCGGCAAGCAGCCTGTGTTGTACATCTTTCGGCCGGATTCGAGTGAAGAGTTTGAAGGGCGCAAGCGTGTACTGAATGATGCGCATGAGGTGGACGCTGTCGTGGCCTGCTCTTTCAACTTCTACCAGTGAGTACAGGGAGGGATCCAACTTGGATAAATTTACGCTTTATCTCCAGAAGTTTGACATCTTACAGAATGTAACAGACGATGAGGTCAAGAAGAGTGAGACATTGCTTCGCACCTATGGCCCTATGTTACACAGTGCTGCCCAGGGCATCGAAGAGCTTGAGGAAGAATGCTATGCCGGCCGTAGGCAGTCGATCTCGGATTTTATAAATTTGGCCATCGACTATGACCGGGATGCAGACCGCCAGCGCATTGCAGGGCGCCTGGCCGATATGGGGCACTCCATGCAGCTACTCTCCATTTTGGAAACCGCGTTGCTGCTTGTGAAGGATGACCCCAGGCATGGGGACCTGTACTACAGGATTCTCTCCGGCAGGTATTTCAATGCTTACTGCAAGACAAATGAGGATGCCTTCTTGACACTGGGCATCGCTTCATCCACCTACTATCGCCATATCAAAAAGGCTGTGCGTATGTACGCGGCATACCTCTGGTGCGTGGTGATCCCGGATCTGATTCTCAAGGAGCAACTGCGGCAAGACCGCACCCCCAGCGGCGATGAGAGTAAGAATGAGAGAGAAAGTGGGAGTCATTTGATAGAACAAATGGCAGTGAATTGGAGGTAGAAAAGGGATTCAACTGGCATTGATGATGATATTTTAAGTCTGTATAATTGACTATGCTGGAGGGCGTATGGGCTCCTTGGTTTCACACCAAGGGCCCTTTTTTTATGCCCTCATTCAGCCAATCCGGGAACATGAGCCGAGTCGATGCACAATGCATCGACCCGGCTTTTTTGTTGCCCGAATTTGGGGGCATAGCCAATGTGTGCTACATGGAATCGGGCTCGTGGCCCGCCTTCAAGCTGTTCGACCGAAAAAAACGAACAGCTTGGAGGTACTATGAAAACGATTAAAATTAAGGATTATTACGGAGTTGAGCAGGTTGTGCCCGTCAGCGATGAAGTCTACGAGGAGTGGCTTGAATTGCGGCGGGAAGAGGATCGTCAGCGAAAGAAGATCGCGTATCATCATAGTGGCGCCACACTGGACGACTTGGAAACGGGTATGCTGTCTGGTCTGGAAAATGATGATCCCGTCAATGATGAGATTATTCGTCAGGATGAGTCGAAGCGTCTATATGAGGCGATTAGTCAACTGACTCCGATCCAGCGGCGCCGAATCATGATGCTCCTGGAAGATATGGATTGCATGCAAATCGCAAAAACTGAGGGCAGGCATCCGTCTGTTATCTACCGTTCCATTGAGAAGAGCTTCCTCCGTCTCCGCGCTCTGCTACAAGGATAAATCATACAGGCAGGGGCATGTGGTGGTTATCACTGCCCCTGTCTATTTTTTATGTTGTTACTTGATGACGACTTGCGTAAATAGGAGTAGAAATCAAAATAGCGAGGAGGCCATCGTATGATTATTTCTGTGGACCATGGGAATAAGAGCATCAAAACACCGAATCTCATTTTTACTTCCGGCTTGGTAGAGTCTGAAAACAGGCCGGGAATCAAGACGGACTGTATTTTCTGGGATGGGAAATACTATTCGTTGACAGAAAAGCGTATCTCCTATCTCCGTGATAAAACGGAGGATGAGCGATTCTATGTCCTTACACTGTTCGCAATCGCCAAAGAACTTGAGCGAGCAGGCATCATGGAGCCGGATGAGGTTGTGGATATCACGCTTCTGGTTGGGCTGCCGCCGGCCCATTACGGTCAGTTGCACAGCCGGTTTGAGCAGTACTTCCTGCGCAAACGCGAGGTGGTAGACTTTGAGTACAACGATCGCTATTACTCTATCAAAGTCAACCAAGTAGTAAGCTATACGCAGGCACTGGCCGCCGCAGCGACACGTTTCACTGACCTCAAGAGACACGCATCTTCCTATATCATCGACATCGGCGGATACACGGTGGATGTTTTGAAGCTTCGCTATGGTAGGCCTGACCTGGCTGTAGTTGAGAGTTTTGAACAGGGAGTCATCACACTCTATAACAGTATCTTCAGTCAGTGCAATGCCCAGTATGCCCTCCATCTTGAAGACTGCGATATTGACGAGGTAATCCAGGGCGAACCTACAATCTTGCCGGGTGAGGCCCAGATTCTCATTCGGAAGATGGTCAATCAATTCCTCACGGAACTGTGCAACTTCCTCGGTGAGCGAGGGATCGATCTCAAGGTAAGCAAGTGCATCTTTGCTGGCGGTGGATCTATATTGCTTCGCAGCATCATTGAGCGTAGCGACAAGATCTGTTTCCCCATCTTTATTGAGGACATTCATGCCAACGCAAACGGATATGAGCTGCTCTATAAGAGTGAGGTGGCTGCACATGGCCGCCAATAATCATCGGCCCCGGATCTCGCTTCAGTTCAATGACTTTGACTTCCGGCATCGAAAGGTACTGGAGATTCTCCGGGCCAGGCCTCGAAACATGACTGATCTGGTCGTCAATGCGATCCTTCACTTCATCAGCTGTCCAAATGCCGAACAGGAATATGATAAGGAGTCGTTGAAGAAGATGATCCGTGAGGTCATCTTGGAGATGCAGTCGGATGACACCCTCGGCACCAGTTTGACGGCTGCTGAGCCGGATGAACCGGCAGCCGATCCCGACCTTGGTGACATGATGGCCGCATTCCGAAATCAATCATGACCGGAGGTGTGCCATATGAAGCACATCACAATCGATAACCTCGAACACATCCCGGAGTCCGCAACCTTCCAGGATCTTCGATATCTCCATGGCACAGGCCGGTCAAAAACATCCATAGGTGCATACGGGCGCAAACATAGTGACTATCGCTTTGGTGCACAGACTGAGATCGGAGACATTGAGATATCGGTGTGGGAGGCAGCTATGCACCGGCTCATTCAGAAGAGTGGTGAGGAAGAGTTCTACCAAGCACTTCTTGCCTGGGTAGAGGCAGACACCCCATGGCTGCACACCAAGAGAGAGCGCGAGCTGTACGCATTGGAACTGCACTCCGCTCGTATCTTTGAACTGCCGGAATGGGTTGCCAAGCAGGAGTTTGAAGAGAACTACATGCCCAAAAGCGATCAGGAGGGAACTTTATGTCCATAAGACAGCGCTACGGCGTACTGGTCTATAGCAAAGAGACGGATCGCTTTGATATACGATTCGACTTTGACGACTACTATGGTGGGCTGCATTGCGGCCAGTGCCTCGATGTGCAGATAGATGGACGCTGGGTACCAACTCGCATTGAGATGTCCAGCGACTGGTACCTCGTAGGGATCGAGACTGATAACCTGGTCGGATTAAGTGCGAGGATCTAATGCAGCAGGGCCATATCTCCTCAGTTTGGAGATATGGCCCTGCCTATTACTGTGTTGTACGCTCTCAGGACAGAATTAAATTATTGGGTGCTGTCCTGATTATAGTACACCTACGATTGTACACCAAGTGAGGATATCCTGACCTTAATCAATCAGCTATACCATGACGCTAAGCACTCCTGCTGGGATCGGGCTGAACTTCAGTGGAGACTCAATCAATTATTGGAGATGAGGCATGAAAATGAACTGGATTGAGCTACATACGGATACAAGATACTCTGAAACGCTCTCCTTCCAAAGTATAGAACGGATGATAGCAGCCTGTGCGGCCAACGGCTGTGCAGCGGTGGCAATTACTGACCGCAACACTGTCCAAGGATATCTAATTGCAGAAAAAGAGACACAAAAACATGGGATTGGCCTGATTTATGGACTTACATTAGATTGTGTAGATCGAGAGGATCGCTATGAAGTTACGCTACTAGCTAAGAATCTGGAGGGTCGAAAGAATATCTTTACTTTGCTCGGTCTTCTTGGCAATCAGGATAACCCTATGGGGCGGTATGTCACACGTGAGCAGATAGAAACGCATCGCGAAGGCTTACTCATTGGTGCCAGTGCTCACAATGGACAGCTTGTGCGGGCCATTAAACTCCGAAGAAACGACAGCTACCTGAAGAAAATTGCACAATTCTATGACTACATCGAGCTTCCAGTTGAACCATATGATGTCACTTCGCAGCTGTGTCGGATCTCTTGTTTTGGAGGAATTCCCGCTTGCGCAGTTCAAAACGCAACTGTGGATGATAAGTGTGAGTATGAGGATCATCATGCCTATTGCGCAATCACCCAGTATTGGGGCAAGGCAGAATCGGCAACCCCCTACCAAACCCCCTCGGAGCTGATAGAAAATTTCCGCGAACTGTATATCCTGCCTGAAGAGCGTGAAATTATAGAAAAGGCTATCGGATGTAACCAACAATGGATCTATGACCAAATCGAGCCTATCGCGCCTCTTGGGGAACTCCTGGATCGCGGCCAGGAACAACTTCATAAAACTGCCATGGCAGCACTTCGTTTAGATGTGGAGAATGCTCTTTTGCAGCAGTATGGCCACAATGTTCCTCGTTCTATCCAGGAACGCCTTGACCAGGAACTTGATGATATTCATTATGCGCGCGCGGCTGGATTGATTCAACTGATGCAGGAGATTCGAGCAGTCCTGCCAATCAAGCAGTATCCCATGTTTCTAGCTGGTACATGGAACAGTTATTTCATCCTCTATCTGTTGGGTATTACAAGCATCAACCCACTGCCATGCACTATTTCCACCTGCGGGCAGGATCTATTGTACCTCCCTGCGGAGATTAGTGGAAAATCTAGCCTTCTCTCAGTAGAAATACGGCTACCTCAATCCGGATTTCAAATTGCGATAGATCATCTCACCCAATGTTGGGGGAACAATCTCACTCGCTTGCACTATAAGAATCGTAGCATTGAAGATGTTCAGCTGGCTGACAGCATCGCCAATCAGTATCTTGAAGAATGCAATGACGACGACAGTGCGCGTTTGAAAACGAACGGTCTATTCTATAGTAGGATACTTAGCAATGGAGAAACGGCACCTAAGAATTCTTCGCTATACAGGCTCTTTCTCCTCCCAGAAACAGATGGTCTCCCAATCATTCATACCCATGATTTCTCTGAACTTGACTTGGACTATCACATTTCTGACACGCCAAATCTCATGTTGCTCACATCAAATCTACTGGATGTCTTGGAGGAGTGTGCCCAAAGTACCGGGATCTCGGCTGATACTTTTTCTCTGGATGACCCTGCTGTTTTTAACGAGATTCGCTCATGCCGCCCTGGTGATGCCGTGTCAGCAGTAGAGGGTGCGTGCAGGCTTGCTGGTATTGGGGGAGCGAAGTCCTTTTCTGAGCCGCTGGAACTTTTAGACGTTCATGATCTTCGAGGCCTTAGCAGATATCACAGTATGAGTCATTCTACGGACCTATGGGACAGCAATCAGAAACCACTCCTTGGGCATGGCACGATAGCCTCTGAACAACTTATCATGTGTCGGGAAGATGTATACCGCTATCTTGCTGATCGCGGAATTCCCCAGAAGGAGGCCGCCGACTTCGCACGTTATGTTCGAAACGGTTTGGGTGCGCGACGCGGTTTTACTGATGAGCAGCAAAAACTACTCAAAAACTGTAGGGCAGAAGATTGGTTTGTAGCTGTTTGCCAAAAGGTAATGTATCTGTTTCCTGAAGCTCACACACTTCCGTATGCCATTGGATGCATTCAACTGATCTCCTACTTACTACATGATCCAGAAAAGACTGAGCCAATTATCATGTCGGCAGTTCAAGAATCTATACAGCAGGCAGCAGCATTGGAATCTCTGTATGTACGCAGATGATTTATAGCAGAAGAAGAACCGAACGTGAAACACGCCATGCAGGATATACTTGCTCCGCTTGAGAGCTTGCAAGGCGATTGAAGAAAGGCAGGCCGAACACCCAATGTAGGTGTTTGGCCTGCCTTCCCGTTAACGTGGACAGCAAATGTTGAACACGCGCATATAATATATCACTTATGTGTGTGATCGTATAATTTTTGGATTTCCTCTGGCAAATTATCCGGTATCATACTTCGTACTCGATTTTCATTTCCATCCTGTAGAGCTTGTTCATAGTACCAGCACTTGAATTTTAGCATATCGAGCACACGGTTCATGTGCTCGATTTCAGCTTCCACCATTTTCTTCTGTTCCTCAAACAGTTCTTTTCTTGTGGAATAAGTAGATGCTCCCATGGCACACCAATCCATAAATTGTTTGATGTCCTTGATTTCAAGCCCGGATTTTTTCAAGCATTCGATAACCCTGAGTGCCTCTATTTCTGTGTCGCTGAATTTACGGATGCCGGATTCTCGCACCATTTCCGGGAAAAGACCTTGCTTATCATAATAGCGAAGTGTTGATATAGGAAGATTGAACATTTCGGATACTTGGCCTATGGTATACATAAAAACCCCCTGAATATTTTAAGAAAACTCTTGACCTAAAGTTAGGTTTATGTATTATCATGTAGCATATCAGAAAATGAACAGCAATTCAAGCTATGAACAGGAGAATTTTTATGAGCAAAAAAGTTTTGATTATTTCTTCCAGCCCCCGCAAGGGCGGCAATTCCGAAACGCTGGCAGTATCCTTTGCCAAAGGTGCTCAGGAAGCCGGTCACAGTGTTGAAACCGTTTATCTTCGAGAGAAGAAGGTAGGCTTTTGCAAGGGCTGTCTTGCCTGTCTCAAGGTTGGTCATTGTGTAATTGCCGATGACGCAGTCGAGATCGCTGCCAAGATGCATGATTCCGATGTCATTGTTTTTGCAACGCCCGTTTATTACTACAGTGTCAGCGGACAGCTCAAGACCGTGTTGGATCGCGCCAACCCTCTTTATGACTCTGATTACGCTTTTACCAAAGTCTATTTGCTGGCAACCGCAGCAGAGGACGCCCCTTATGTTGTAGAGGGCGCAACCAAGGCCGTTCAGGGCTGGGTTGATTGCTTCGGACGATGTGAACTTGTAGACACTGTTTTTGCAGGTGGTGTAAACGATATCGGAGATATTGCCGGACATCCTGCATTGGATAAAGCGTACCGGATTGGCAAGGAGATTTAACTATGAATATTCTGATTCTTAATGGAAGCCCACGCCCCAATGGAAATACAGCTGCTATGGTTCGTGCTTATGCAAGCGGCGCAGCTGAGGCAGGGCACACCATCCATATCGTAGATGTATGCAAAAAGAAAATCGGCGGCTGTCTTGCCTGTGAATACTGCCATACCAAGGGCAACGGAAAATGCATCCAACAAGATGATATGCAAGAGGTCTACCCATTGCTGGAAGAAGCGGAAATGATTGTGCTGGCTTCACCAATCTACTATCACAGCTTTTCCGGTCAACTTCAGTGTGCCATTAACCGAATCTATGCTTTGGATAAGCCGAAAAAACTGAGAAAGGCTGCTCTGCTTATGTCCTCTGGCAGCGATCTTGTTTACAGTGGAGCAATTTTTGAATATCAAAACTCTTTCCTGCAATACTTAAATCTCCAGGATTGCGGTATGTTTGCAGCTCATGGCGAAAACAACCAATCCGAAGAACTGTTGAATCGGCTAAAAGAGGCAGGAAGACACTTGAAAGACTGAACGGAGGTTTTTTACATGGAAAACTTAAAAATGACAAACGATTGGGATAAGGTATTTCCCAAAAGCGATAAGGTAACTCACAGCAAAATCACTTTTCACAACCGTTATGGAATTACCCTTGCAGCAGATATGTATGTACCGAAAAATGCCGTAGGCAAGCTGCCTGCCATTGCAGTCAGCGGTCCTTTTGGTGCAGTAAAGGAACAGTCCTCCGGTTTGTATGCCCAGACGATGGCAGAGTACGGTTTTTTGGCAATCGCTTTTGATCCCTCCTTTACAGGTGAAAGCGGCGGCATGCCCCGGTATGTGGCATCTCCCGATATCAATACCGAAGACTTTTGTGCTGCGGTAGATTTCCTGTCTGTTCAGGAAAATGTTGACCCTGACCGTATCGGCATCATCGGCATCTGCGGATGGGGCGGTATGGCAATCAATGCTGCCGCTCTTGATACACGCATCAAGGCAACCGTTGCATCTACTATGTATGATATGACCCGTGTTAATGCCAATGGATATTTTGACAGTGAGAATACGGAAGCAGCTCGCTATGAAAAGAAAAAGGCAATGAATGTGCAGCGTACCCAGGACTATAAAAACGGAAGCTATGCTCTTGCCGGAGGCGTGGTTGACCCGCTGCCAGAAAATGCGCCTCAGTTCGTAAAGGACTATTACGCCTATTACAAGACCCCGCGTGGTTACCATCCTCGTTCTCTCAACTCCAATAACGGTTGGAATGTTACATCTTCTCTGTCATTTATGAATATGCCAATTTTGCAGTACAGCCACGAGATTCGCTCTGCGGTTCTGCTGGTACATGGGGAGGAAGCACACTCTCGCTATTTCAGCGAAACTGCCTACCAAAAGCTGGATGGCGATAACAAAGAATTGATGCTTATTCCGGGCGCAAGTCATGTCGATCTCTATGATAATATGGATATGATTCCATTTGAAAAGCTGAGGAGATTCTTTACGGAATATCTGATATGAAAAAGTTTTCTATGCTGCTCCTGTTTCTGATACTGGTATTCACATTTGCTGTATGTAGCCAACCAATCTCCAGATCGTCTCAGAACACAGAGAGCCTGGCAAGCGGCTCTGCTAATGCAGGTCAGCCAGGCGCAGAATGGACAACGGAAAGTACAGCGCAGATAAATTTATCTGATGAAAGCAAAGTGGGTGATGAGGATCAAATGAAACAGAAAAAAGAGCTAATACTGAGCATAAACGGAAACAAGATGGATGTGAGCTGGGAAGATAATGACACCGTAGAGGAGTTGATTGACCATATTCAAAATGAGAATATCATCGTGAATACAACACTTTACGGAGGATTCGAGCAGGTTGGTAGTCTTCCACGGAGTTTTTCAAGAAACGATGTGCAAATGACTACTGCTCCTGGCGATATTGTGTTGTATTCCGGGGATCAGCTTGTTGCGTTCTTCGGTTCAAACAGTTGGAGCTACACGAAACTTGGGCATATCAATCTGCCTGTTGATGAACTGACAGAATTATTGAACGGCAATACTGCACTTATCGAAATCAGTGGAGCATAAGAATAAGGCGGTAGGGATTTTATTCCTACCGCCTTTTCGTAGCTATTAGCTGTCTATTGGCTTATATTCAGTCACAGTTTTCAGATAAATTTCCGGCTCACCATTCAGTATCAGCTCCGCATACGCCACCGGATTGTTGTATGACAAAAGCCTCCTCATCCAGGTAGCACGCACAAAGGGATTATGGTATTGGAGATTGTCCAAGATAAACTCCTTGGCATTTTCAAGTTCAGGGTCATCTGTGAGGTCGTGCACCTTCTAAATACACTGATTGCGGATATGTTGTACAGCGTCATTAAATCTACGGCTTTTCTCAGTGAGTTTAAGATCTGAGAACTGATATTCCGTGCTCATAGTGTGATGCCTCCAATCTACAATGGATCTTAGAGTGGACCGAGTATGACTCCCACATTACCTTCTATGTCCACATTCAATCGCATAGGTTTGATATATCGATTGTAAAATTGAGCCTGCTCACTGGTGGAGAGCTCCGCCCTAGTATGCCGGATGGCCTCTTGAAGCAACTCCTGGATATTGAAGTGTACAGCTTCATCCAAGCGCTTCCTTACTTCATTTAGAACTGCTTGGATGCGAATATCATCACTGTTTCCGGTGCAGAAATCATCCATGTAGCAATATGTAATGCCGGCATCTATCATGGCCCGCTTGATATCCGGGCCACACTTGTTCGACTCCACTAAGACCAGGAAGTGTGCCTCTGGCATGGCCGAGATTAACCCCCAGTAGTCTGAATCACTGGAGGCCAGTATGAAAGAGTCTGTCTCGTTCTGAAAAAATTCACGGCAAGTTCCGGTGGTAAGCCGTATATCTACCAGAGATTTGTTCTCCTTGATACGTTCGATCATATTATGCTCAATGGGAATTTGGGTGAACTTCTCTAAAATACTCCAGGCTTCTGTGGTGTGGACATCGTCATAGAGAATGATTTTGCTGATTTTCCCTAGGAGTGCTGCCTGATCCAGATTGTTTAGGGTAGCATAGAGTTTGTAGGGATCTGCGTTTTCACAGTCTACGACAATCGCTGTCCGATTACTCCGTTCTAGGAAGTCGTAGATGCCATTCTTGGCAATGAGCCCAGCATCAGTTACCTTGCTCATGTCGGTAAAGTAATCCTCGTGGTGCTCATAGAGGAGTCTGACGAATTTCTTATCGTTGAACAGAATGTTGCCAACATCGGCAGGGGCAGACCAGTTCATGTAGACCTGATAGGGGTAGATCTCCTTGTGGGCATAATAATCAGCAGCAGCTGTTTTGGCACCCTTTTCCGTCGTGCCACCTGGCATGATAAAGAGCTGCCGGATATAGTCCCAATTGAGCCAGATAGGGAACAAACTCTTACAGTTGTTAATCCGATTGTTTATGTGACCATTGATATCGATGATGTACTGGATCGGTTGAGCGTTAGCTCTATAGATGGAGATGCCATCTATAGACAGCTGGTCGATACACTCCCTGGGTATGTATTCCGGCATACTGATGAGGCTCTTCATATCGTAACGCATCGCCTGATAAATATTCTTGTAGTTGCGCTCAAGGGCTGTGCGCAGCATACACAGGTTTCGAATAACACGGGCATTTTTGTCCTGCTGGAGTTTCTCGTACCATTCCATTTTCGGCGGCTCATACTCATTTACAAAAATGCGAGTAGGGACGCCGATGAGATATGCAAACTTTGATATGACCATGTAGGTTCCGTTCTCGTAAAGCGCATACCGGGAACTATCCGTACCTGCTTCGCCATGTAGCACCTCTGCTACCATCTGCTCCTCATTCATTACCCTTGTCCCCCTTTCCCAATAACATTTCCTTTCTATTTATTATACGGGAAGAGTGGCTGAAAGACAACCAGGCACTCCTGTAGCTGATTCGCTGACTTTACATTCCAAATCGAATGAGATAGACTCAATCGATGAAATAGTGACACTCAATCAGTTTCTACATAAAAGATATGCCGCAGAGAGTTCATCTCTGCGGCATGTTTTTTACTGGTTGATTGAAAAGCGCACTATAGCCGGTAGTATATCGCAATTCAAGAAATAGCGGTCTTCTATTTTATAGGTACTGGAGATATGGTTCCAAAGCGGCCTCGGCGCTTTTCCGGCGGCGCTCCAGACTCTCCTCCATCTGGAGGAGTTTGGCGTTTGCCTGGATTAAGAGGTCATCATCTGTGCCTGTCTTCAGGAATCCACCGCCAAGCGAAGAAATGAGCATGAATTTCTTCGGCTCCGGCTGCGTCTGGAACTGTACAGACACAGACGGGCCATCCAAAGATACAATCTTACCTTTCCCATACACCTTGTGGATGATGCTTGAGCCAACCCGCAAGTGAGATAGAATTGTTACCCGAAGTTCCTCTAGACGTTCAAAGTCCGCTCGTGCTTGCTCATAGGCTTCCTTCAGGGCCAATGCTTTTTCGACTCGCTCACGGTAGAGTTTCTTATCTGCCCCTTTCGGATGGCTGTATTGGATCCCATCGTAGAGATTATAGACCTGAGAAGAATAAATCATATCGAAGGCCAAGACATGGAGGCCGGAGTCTTCATAGAGTTGATCTTTCGCATCCTCATAGCGGCTCATGTGTGTCTGGATCAGAACCGGGAACTCCTTCATAGCGGTTACCAGCTCATCGCACATCCGGTAATACACATCCAGTTTGAAGTTTGCGCCGGAGCCCCAGTCATCCAGGAAGTCTACACAGTCGGCAAACTCATGCGCCTGGGTGGACTTATAGAGGTAGTTGTGCTCTGGGTCGTGGAAGAACAGGTACGCCATCACGGACCGCTGATCGTTGGTATAGCGCCAGCTTCCCGGGGCATATTTGGCCTTCAGTTCCTCGCTTTTCTGGATGAAGGCATAGATTTTTGCCTGACGCAAAGAAAGATCTCCGCCATCGTCCGCAAAGAGTTCCCGGAACATGTTCCGGACAGTTTCCGGTTCCTCCTTGGCATAGGTGACTAAGGCGTAGAATGGCTGTTGATTGGCACTGTCAATGAGGTTCTCGCTGATTTTCCAGACTTCATAGAGCATTGCAGAAAGGTCCGGCGCATCCAAATTGAATGACTCCCGATACTGCTCCACTACAGCCCATTTATAGGTCTCATTGAAATCTGGATTATTGATATACTCGAACTTCTCTATGTAATTGTTAAATAGCTGGCTCAAACGTGTTTTATTCATATCCATCCTCCAAGGTACTCGACTATCTTATTGTTGCGATAACGAAGTAATTGTCACCAATTACAGAGTTCCATGAAAGCAATCGCTTCGGATATCTATAATGTCATCCAGTGGGATTTTCTTCCCATCCGTCAGCACAAATTGCCGCGCATATTCATCAACTCGCTTCATTCGGCCCGATATACTGATATAGGCTCCACCGGACTTCTTCTCGTCTGGAACAAAGTAAGTAATGGTAATTTCCGGACGGTCGCCTATGTGCTCCTGGAGATACTGCTGCTTTTGATCCAACAGCTCTCGATCTTCATCGCTAAGCTCAATTTTCACATCAGTCAGACGACCTGTTTCCTTGATTGCATCTTCATAGCCTGTGAGTGCCGCAAAAGGAGAAAACTGTGCTGCACGATCCTGCATGGACATCTGCGGTCGTTTTGGAGAAACATGGTGTGGTAGATTGATAATATCCTCATACGGATCCATCAGCGCCCTCTTTTCTATCCCATATCAGTTCGTATTCTAGCACATGACTCAGCAGTTGCCGGGGCTCTACATGAAATTTCTTTGCAACCTCAATCATATTGTCATCAATTAGATGCAAGCCAGCCTCTTCACACTTTTCGATGGTTGTCTGCTCCTGGAACCATATATCTGCGATGCCAGAAGGTATTGAACCTAGTTTTTCAAACAATTTTTGACTGGCCAGATTCGATGGTTCTATTCTTACAGTATATTTTGTAATACCTAAGCGGGACTCCATTTCATTGAGCATTGTAGAGAGAGCCACGAATCCAATTCCATGTCTTGTCCACGCCGGCAGAAGTTCAATGGCAATTTCCCATATGGGCAGGGTGGTATCCTTAATTCCGCAGTACCCAATGTAGTCTCCATCTTTGATAATGGACAGCTTTAAGCACTTATCCTCGTTGTGCTCACGCCAGACAAGGTCTAGGAACGAATCCTTGTCCTCCATAGATTGCACCAATGGGCTTGCTCTCTGAATGGTGAGAAAGGAATCACGGTCGTTGGACTCCACAGGTCTGAGATAAACCGTATCACCAGCAGGTATAACAGTGCCTGACTTCCAAAAGTCAGTCTTAATTTCTACTCCAGTTTTATCTGCAACAGTACGTTCCGATAGAAGTCGGGATAATTCTGTATCGCCCTTCTGTGTGAGCAGTTTGATGACAGCATCTCGCTTTTCGTCAAACGACTTGCCGTCATCAGCTTCCAATATGTCCAGCGCATCCTGCAAGACCATGTTGGCAGTATTCTTCATCACATTTTTTGTAATTTCACTCTTGTTCATATACTACACCCTTTTATCGGCCATCTACGCCCTATGGCCTCCAATCTGCTGATTGCGGTCCTTGGCGGTCGCCCCCTCCTCCAGATTCATACCTTTCAAAATTGCGTTCTTACCGAATTTATTCTTGATGGCCAGCATGGTTTCCTGCATCTTTCGCTCCCGATCCAGTTCTATCTGCTCCTGCTTGCGCTGCGATTCAATGGCGTCATAATCAGTGAACAGATCCATCTGTTCACCGCCCACCTCGCTGCTTGGCACCTCATTTTCAGGGAGCACATGGCCAGCAACGATGTTCAGGCGTCGCACCAGCAAGTCCGTATCGACAATTCGGTCATAGAGTGCTGAAGCAGCATTCATTATTTTCTTGGTAGATGAAGTATAGAAATCCAGACGCTCGGTGCCATGAGCGTGTTTGGGAATCTCTCGCCCATAATGATCTTTAATCACCGTGCCATGATACCGCTGCCGTCGAGCAGGATCGGTCAGGTTTTCGATATCGTAACCTACCGTCAGAACAATCTGATCTGTCACCAATTTTTTGCTTACCAGATCCAGTGCCAGCAGCTCAGACATCTCCCTCAGGACCAGTCGCGCCTTCTCGGCAGTGTATGGACACTGTAGGACCTGTCCAGAGCCGAGGCTGTTTGAGCTTGGGCGGTAGGCCTTGATTGCTTTAATGGTACAAGGTTCCCATCCCCAGGCATGGTCGATGAGCAGTTCTGCATTTTTCCCGAAGAGCTGGTACAGCAAGTCTTCGTTGTGCTCGGACATCCGCGCCACATCTCCCATGGTGAACATCCCGTGCTCTTCCAGCTTCTTTGCGTATCCACGGCCTACTCGCCAGAAGTCCGTGAGCGGTCGATGCGCCCACATAGTCTTCCGATAGGTCAGTTCGTCCAGTTCGGCGATGCGTACTCCGTTTTCATCCGCCGGGATATGTTTTGCTACAATGTCCATCGCTACTTTGCACAGATAGAGATTGGTGCCGATTCCCGCTGTGGCTGTGATGCCAGTTGTCTCAATGACATCCAGAATAATCTTCTTTGCAAGTTCATGGGCTGAAAGCTTATAGGTGGCAAGATAGTCGGTCACATCCATGAACACCTCGTCGATAGAGTAGACTACGATGTCTTCTGGGGCGATATATTTCAGGTAGACTTGGTAAATTCGGGTACTATACTCCATATAATAAGCCATCTGGGGTGGCGCAATAATAAAGTCAATCTCCAGCTTCGGGTTTGCTTGCAACTCAGAAAAGAGGTGGGATTTGCCCTCCAGTAATCTGCCTGGAGCTGTCTGTCTCCTCTTTGCATTTGCTTCTTTTACACGCTGCCTGACCTCAAAGAGCCTTCCGCGTCCGGAGATACCATAGGATTTTAGTGTAGGTGTAACGGCCAAACAGATGGTTTTGTCTGTGCGGCTTTCATCCGCCACGACCAGATTGGTATCCATAGGGTCAAGACCACGCTCGCGGCACTCCACCGAAGCGTAGAAACTCTTGAGATCGATTGCGATATAGGTGCGTTGCTTCATACCTCGGTGGCCTCCTTTCGTAAATTGCTCAGTTATAGACACGCTTATTCGGCATTTTCCATCGCTCATTTCATCGCTCAAACAAATGGACTCTATGAGCGATGGCCAGGTTATGTGTGTAAGGAATTGTCTCTTCCCGCTGATTATATCATGTATCACACATTCCATCAATTAAAGCAGATGAGGCGTTAACAGCCTGTCATCACCTTAAAATATGAGAATAGCCGGCTCGGATCGCCGAGCCGGCTTCTCTTCTTAATTCAGTAGAGTGTCCACCAATATTCGAATACTTTGCGATACTGATTTCCTTTCTTTGGTAGTCCGCGATATTTCCGAACTCTGCGATTGGCCTTTCGCTTCAGATACTGTTGCCTGTCACTGGACTTCATGTACTGAATGTGCAGTCCGGAGTGGAGTAAGGTTTTCAATCCTTCATAGTCACCCATGATATACCCCATGTTCGGTGCATACCTACTGTGCTGGATGAGAAACAGGAGATGATCTGAGTGTTTGACGCTCTGCATGCGGCGATATTGGCGCCCGGAGCGCCGATTACAACCAGTCTCTTGCTTAGTAGCTTCCAATATCTCTGCGATCTGTTTGCTTAATTCTTGCTCTGTCATAGTTTTTCCTGCTCTGTACGGTCCGGGTGATGGGGTTTACTCCATACCAAGAACCACGCTGTTTTGAGTGGTATTCTCTCCGTGCTTTCTTACTGCGTTTGTCCAATGGTATCAACTGCGTCACAGCCGAACACCTCCCTCTTTTCGTCTTGGTGCAGATTGTCCCAGAGTGCATAGCAGGTATCCAGATAGTTTGTATGGCCCAGCAGTAACATCTTTTTCGGTAACTCCTCCAAGGCCGCCAGGAACCGCGTCTGATCCCACTTCCGCACACGACAGACAATCACTCGGTATTGAGAGTCTTTCCGTGCATATTCTTCGCGAAAGTGTACCCGCACTTGATGCTTGATGAAGAGTTGATCAGCCAGATACTCCTCCGTATCCAGAAACGCATAATAGTGATAGAACAGCGACAGACGGTCGATGTGCTGATAGTATTCTTGATGATCCAATAGCGCCCTCCTGTATAACAATCACATTACAAATGACGAAGATCGCTTGCCATTTCATAGTGTATCAGGTATTATGAAATACTCCGCTGAGACGGAGATTATTCTGATGAATGGAGGCGATCCATATGTCCATGATTCAGTTTCCTGTCATTGATCCTGTGGCTACCGGAGCAAATATCTGCCGACTCCGGAAGGATCGCGGCCTGACAGTCCGAGATCTCCAACATTATTTCGGATTTGAGGAGCCGCAAGCCATCTACAAATGGCAGCGGGGACAGAGCCTTCCCAGTGTAGATAACCTCTATGCACTGAGTGCTTTGCTCCAGGTGCCGATGAACGAAATTATCATCTCTACTTCGCATATCGTTTCTCTTGAGCAGCAGGCAGCCGCCTGCTGCTCAGGTCTTTTTGTAGGGGATTTTCTTCAGGTGCAGTGGGCATGGCAGAATTTCAAAACCGCTTAGATCCTTATCCGCCTGCGCCATAGGCCTGTCTGAGTCCAGCTGGGCTGTCGCAGTCCTTGTGGTAAGCAAGCGACTTGAAAATACATTTTCACGCCATTATGGCAAGTATCAGAGAAGCGTAAGATTAAATTCTGCGTTTAGCAACGAATGTGTGATAGAAATTGCGGTAATGCGGTGGACGAGGATGGAGGCGCCTGACGATTCTTTTATAATGAGTTATGAGCTCATGTTGCATTCATCAGATGCAGTCCATTCTTCGCCGAGGGATACGCAGCATCATAATTCATCTGCGTCTGAACCGATCATCACTGCCTATCCATTCTGCCATGCCCACCACACCTGAAGGTGTGGTGCCGACACTTATTTGACTGCGCCCTTTTCGATGAAGTCGTTGAGGATGTCCTCGAAACTTTCATTCATGTCAAAGGGCTGCTCATAGAGTACTTCGGTATTGACCAGGCATTTGTCCATGGACATGGAGATCTCGTCGGCTTTCTTGCCCAGTGCCATAGCCAAGCCCCGAATCTTGTTGCGGTCAAAGTCAATGGTGGTAACCTGCGTGGCATCACAGCGATAGGAAACCTGGTTGCCTTCGCCATTGAACCGAAAACCGGAGCCCCCGCCGGCGATGGTCTTCTCGCTGTTGCGGAGAGTGGTCATGTGTCGGAACACTTCAGCCAGCTCCTGGCGCTGACGGTTCAGGCCCACCTCGCTGTCCATATCCAACGCCAGGCTACTTTTGGCAGCGTGAATGGCACAGCATAATTTCTCACGCTCCTCCAGCAGGGATATGAGGAAGGCCGCAATTTCGTTGGCATGGCCGGCATACTCACTGGGAGCAGCTTCCTCCACTACAGCATCCTGGGCATCGGACATGACCTTGCTCCGAAGATGTGTAGTCTTGACCTTGACGATATTGCGCCGGTCCTCAAGAATGGAAGTGGCCTCACACATCAGAGCTTTCAGCTTATTCTGGAATCGAAACGCATCTTTCATATTCATGGCTCATACCTCCTATGTCACACCCGGTGAAACTATTTGATGGGTTAAGCATACCGTGAACGCACTTCGTTGTCATTGAACTGCTAGTTGAATATCAGGCAGTCTGCCTTTTCGTGCTAAACCAAAGGCTGCCAACTTGCTTTTTCGTGCATTTTAAGCAGAACTGAACTTGCCTTTTCGTGTTTTTCTTCGATAAGCAAGGTACGACCGTAAATGTGCGATATAGAGGTAGGGATAACATTCTCCATCGCCCACTCTACATGACCATGTGCCTATAAAGCCCATCGCCTCAAACTGAGTGTTCACCAAGTATCAAAATAAACCTTCTCTACAATAGTCTCAATTTCTGTTGCTAGTAAGGCATTTACGGCGTAAATCATAGTGCTAATTAAAACGAAGGTCTAAACTGAGACTGCCACTAAGAGACAGAGCATTATGAATGAGGTGTGTAGATATGAGGTATGGCTATTGTAGGACATCAAAACCCAAGCAGAGCATAGAGAGGCAAATCCGTAATATCAAAGCGGCTTACCCTGATGCCATTATTGTTCAGGAGGTCTTCACCAGAACACGCTTGGACCGGCCGGAATGGCTAAAGCTGATGCGCAGGATCCAGCCAGGGGATGAGATCGTCTTCGACAGTGTTTCCCGTATGAGCGGAGACGCGAGAGAGGGTTTTGCGGCTTATGAGGAACTCTATCAAAAAGGGGTAAACCTCATTTTCTTAAAGGAACCCCACATCAATACTGAGACCTATAAAAAGGCGCTTGAGAACAACATCCAGTTGACAGGTAGTAATGTGGATTACATTCTGGAAGGAGTTAATCGTTATTTGTTGGAGTTGGCCAAGGAGCAGATCCGGCTCGCGTTTGAGCAGTCTGAAAAGGAAGTTCAGGATCTACACCAGAGAACCAGGGAGGGGATTGAAACTGCACGTTTGAATGGGAAGCAGATCGGCCGGCCCAAAGACAGTACGGTGGTTACAAAGAAAAGCATTGAATCGAAAGAGGTTATCAGAAAGTTGTCCAAGGAGTTTGATGGTAATCTTATCGATGCCGAGATCATGCGCTTGACCGGCTTGGCCCGGAATACCTACTACAAGTACAAGCGTGAACTGAAGGAAGAACACAAGGCATGAACCAATGGAAATTAAGGTATCCTCTACACGGATAGGAGTTGATTGCCTCAATCCCCACAGAAGATGCCTTAAATTTATATGGTTATATCTCTGTACAAAAATCCTTCAAGCAATTCTTGAGAAATTCAAGATTTGCTTGAAGGATTTTGTTTGTTAGGGTATAATGCAATATAAGCAGGTTCTTAAATTTCTACTGAGGTGGGAGTTATAATATGGCAATCAGCTACAAGAAGCTCTGGAAGATGCTTATCGATAAAGACCTGAGCAAAACGGAATTGACCCGCATTGCGGGACTCAGTACCAATGCCATGGCAAAACTTGGTCGAAATGAAGATGTACGGGTTACGACACTGGAAAAACTATGCACAACGTTGGACTGCAAGTTAGATGATATCGTGGAGTTCATACCGGATCAGCAGCAGTCAGAGAGGGGAGACTAATCTTATGGGATATCCTGCCCTTTTGTACAGGCATACATTGGATCAAGAAGCTTTTGAGGCGCTAAACCACTTTCCGCGTTTTATCGGCCTGTGTGAAGCGTACATTGCCAATGTAGATGAAGTGGCTGCAAAAATTGATCTTCTGTCAACTACGATTCGAATCAGTGAAAAGCAATTTCCGGAAGTCTATCAACTCCTGCCGCCCATTTGCAAGCAGTTAGATATTGACATCCCAGATCTCTATTATATGAAATCAAAGCAGTTGAATGCATGGACCGGAGGAAATACCACCCCATATATCTGTGTGACCTCTCGACTTGTCAATGAGCTCCCCCTTGATTTGGTTTCCAGTGTTCTGGCCCATGAGTGCGGACATATCGCCTGTAACCACTATTTGTATCACTCTATGGCGGGACTCCTGGTCGGCGGGATCGCGGGTAGCCCTTTGGCTAAGATACCAGCTGTGCGGAAGTACCTCACACCTTCACTGGTGCGGGCCTTGCTGTTTTGGGATAGATGCAGCGAGCTTTCCGCAGACCGCGCTTCCGTCCTCTGTGACGGTACCCCGGATAAAACGATTGACCTGCTTTTGCGATTACATGGTTACCCCCGTGTAGACCGAGAGGAATTTCTCAAGCAGGCAATAGATCTGAATGCGTTCGTAAACGACTCCAAGTCCAACAAGCTGATGGAGTTGATGCTGACACAGGACGAGACCCATCCGCGATTGGCCACCCGCGCATATGAATGTTATGAGTGGTCGAGGTCCGAGTGTTATCAGAACATTGTCAGTGGTTCCTATACAGCGATTCCCAAGTCGGAAGCGATGGATAAAAGTGAAGTGATCAGCGCAGAACTGACCGTAGCGCCCCCTTCACATGCTTCTGACCTCGATGCCATCAATGCTGCACTAAAAAAAGTCAATGTTGAATTGGAACGCTACATCAATCAGGCTGACAGGATCGATTATGCCCTTGCTATCAGCAGCGGGATTTGTTGTGGGCTTCTTGATAGTCTGTTCGTCGGTGAATTCTCCATGGACGAGGCAGGCCAGTGGGGAAGCGAAACGATAAACCGATTTATTCTAAAAGTGGCAAAAAGCCAGGGCTATGGCGGGGACACGCTGGCTGGTGCGGTCAAATATTTGGAAGATGCATTTCCTATTCCGGCAGACAAGGCGACTGCACAGTTTGGCGGCGGCCTCCAACATCATCTGCGGGATTTTTCCCATCACCCGACACCCGTGGGACTAGTATGCTCCATACTGACGCAATTCACAGGAAAGGTGTATGGTACGGACGTTTCTGGCATGTTCCAAGGTGTGAATCTATCTGATGATGGGCTGGCGCTCATAGGCAAGTCTATCCCGGAGAAAATCATGTTTGGCGTAATCAACTGGGCCTTCCACCTCGTCAGCGACATGGCAGGCTCCTCCGGTTCCATTATGAAGGGAAGCCTGGGCACTGGTTTGCCCGGCCCACTGGTATCGCTCTTAAAAGAACTCTCCTCAACTCCACTATTCCAGAAAAGTGATGAGAGAGGTTATAAGGTATGTTCTGTTTGGATTTCCAAACTGTTCAATGGGACCCTGCTCGGGGAGAGGGATGCAAATGGCAAGCTTGTTCCTCTTAAATTTGACTTACGCATGGAGTTGGGTATAGCCCACCAAGTGGGACGACAGGCTTTGCCTGTTGTCCTCAACGAGTGTTTGGTCAGAGGGTTCTACCTCCTCCGTCAGCTGGCAACTGAACTAACCCGTGCAGGAGATGTTCAGGGGGCGGATAAGCTGAACTGGAGAAATATCGCACCATTCCGAAACCGCACCATAGACCGGATGCTGACGATTTCCACCATGACCTTTACTGTGGCGGATACCATAGATGCAGCGGTACACGCAGCAATCCTGTCCGCAGGGAACTGGGTTCTATTTTCAGGGAAGTTTGTTACGCGATTCAATTATGTGGGTGCTGGGCGATCTGCGCTCGCCATTATCAGGGAAGTCTCCAATGAGAAGAAGGAGACGCAGCTTATCCATGAAAAAATGCTTTTATCGGAGGCAAAGAGCTCCATATTCCTGGCGCAGCTTCAGGAGTTTAAGGTTCAGCTGGAGGAAAAAGTCTCCAATTACCTGGCAGAAGAATTGGAAGCTTTTGTTGCAGGCTTCGACCTTATCAATACAGGGATTGCATCCGGTGACTCGGATATGGTCATTCAGGGTAATATGCAGATCCAATCTGTGTTGGGCAGGCAGCCGCAGTTTACCAATCAATCGGAATTCGACTCGCTGATGGAGTCGGACATGCCGCTTTTGCTGTGAGAGGAGGAAAGACTGGTGGCAATCAAAGAGTTCGGGAAAAAGATGAGCGACTCCCTGCGTGATGCCGCAGATGCTGTAAAAGCAAAAGCGGCACAGGCAGAGATGCCGGATTTGAAAAAAATCGGTGAAAAGGCTACAGAGCAGGTCAAATCGGCCTTTCATCGGAAAGATACAGATGCAGCGCAAGAGCGAGAGAGCGCAATTCCCAATGTCATCTCTGTCCGGAATGCTGTCAAGGTGATTTATTTCTTGATGGCGGTAGATGGTGAGGTCTATCATGGAGAAGAAGAAAAGTTTGATGCCATTGGGGCAGATTTGATCTCTGACTTTGGTACGGTAAAGGCATCTATCCTTGACGAGTGCCAGGCTGAAATGGAGAAGATGATCGATCCTGAAGATTACTATGATGTGATTCAGGACTGTGTGGAAGCTGCACTACTTGCACCAGCGAAATCGGAGGAAGTAACGATCTCGCCCAAACTTCTGGTGTGGGATCTTCTAACAGTGGCGTACAGCGATGAAAACTACAATGACACAGAACGTCGGCTTTTGAAGTATATCGTCAGGAAACTGAATCTGGATAAAGCATCTTTCCTGGAGATGGAGAGCAGCATATTGACCATGATGGACATCGAACGGGAACTGACATGGATCAAGGCCACCGACAGACCGTACTTGAAGATTGAGCCGGTCGTCTCTGAACTGACTCATAGGAAGAAAGTCATATTCGACAATGTCAAAGACCTGATCGCTCTTTGAGGAGGTGAAAGTATGCCATTACCTTTGTTATTTATAGGCGTTGCAGCGGCTACAGGTGGTCTTGGGGCTGGAAAGGCGATTAAAGCGGGAGTGGATGCCAGCCATGCAAAGCGGATCAACCGTAGCGCTAACGATATTGTAGAAGCATCCACAGCGCAGTTAAATGCACAGAGATTTGCGTGCGGAAAGGTTCTGCGTCAACTGGGAGAGGAAAAACTATTTGTCCTCAATCACAGCATCAACGCCTTCTTGGATACATTTTCGAGAATTAAGAATGTGGATTTCCGGGACTCCGAGGGATTGGATGAGCTAGGCAAACTACATATTGATGAGCAGGATTTTGTGGAGCTGAAATCAATGGTTACTTTTGCAGGCTCCCTCGCCGGCGGTGCTCTGGCCGGAACAGCCGGCGGCGCCTTGGTTGCCTTCAGTGCATATGGAGCCGCCCAGGCCTTAGCTGTTGCATCCACTGGCACAGCGATTGCCAGTCTGAGCGGTGCTGCGGCCACTAATGCAACCCTGGCCTTTTTTGGTGGAGGCTCCCTAGCGGCAGGCGGCCTTGGGATGGCGGGCGGCACGATGGTTCTTGGCGGCCTTGTGGCAGGGCCGGCACTGCTGGTTATGGGATTTGTTGCGGGGCACGCTGCCAAAAAGGAGTTGGAAAAGGCCCGCACCAATAAGGCGGAGGCACAGCAAGTTGCCGCCCAACTGGATACTGCGTCACTTCAGTGTGAGACAATCCGTCGAAGGACCTGCGTATTATATAACCTGTTGGCGCGACTGGATGCCTGCTTCCTGCCACTCGTGTATAGAATGGAGGACATTTTAGGTGTGGAAGGTGACGACTACAGCCAATATACATCGGATTCCAAGCGGGTAATTGCATCCTGTGCCAGTGTCGCTGTTTCCATCAAAACGGTTTTGGATACACCAATCCTGACAGATGATGGACTTTTGACGGACGCATCTGAAGCCACAGCATCCAGCATTGAAGAATTCTTGAAAAGGATGCGAATTTCCATTTGAGCCAGGAAACAGTAGAACACGTGAACGTGAAAAGATAATATGAAATATCTTTTGCTTTTGGATAAGGGGAAATTGACTGAAAAACTCGAAGTGGCAATGCACAATGTGTATTGCCACTTCGGGTTTTTACCTGCTTTCTTTCTTTGTTTGAACGAATGCCAACAAGGCTCCACGCTCATTGGGAACCTGTTCATCTAAGACCGCATCCAAGCACATCCGGAGAACTTTGCCAATCTCAGGCCCTTTGATTCCCAATGCGATCATATCATGTCCATTGATAACCAAGTCCTTTAGCGAGAAGCAGTTCTCTTCCTGTAGAAGTTCATCTACTATCATAGATGCATCATTAAAGGTTTTGAGTCGATGCTTGCAGATGGGTGACTGGCCGAGTGTGTCTGCCCTATGTAGTACGAGCAGTTGTTTGGTGGTTCCCGTTCCGTGTTTGCTCAAGAGTCGTTTCATCGACTTTCTGTTGGCCATGATAGGCATATCATGATAGCGGACGAGTTTCACAATTTGCGCTCTGCTGGCGTTATCAAAGCGAAGCCTGTCCAGGACACGTTCAGCTATTAAAGTACTCTGTTCCGAGTGTCCATAGAAATGCCCAATGCCGTCCTCGGCAATAGAAAAGCAGGAAGGTTTTCCACTGTCATGCAGCAGAGCCGCCCAACGAAGGACTGGCTCCGGCGGGACATTCTCAACTACTGCGATGGTATGGCTCCAGACATCCTTATCGTGGTGCGGATTTTGCTGTTCAAACCCAAACATGGGGACAAGTTCTGGGATCGGTACTGCAAGCACATCTGCATAGGCCCGCATTATATCTGCCGCTCCCTGTCCGCAAAGCATTTTGCTCAGCTCGACCAGGATGCGCTCCGCAGCAATGCCTTTGAGCAGCTCTTTATTCCTGTGGATGGCCGCTGCCGTAGCATCCTCAATAGCCATTCCATATACAGAGGCAAAGCGAAGGGCTCTGAGCGCTCTCAGGCCATCCTCCCGGAACCTCCGGTTTGGATCGCCAACGCAGCGAACAAGCCCTTTCGCAATATCAGCTTTGCCCCCGACAAAATCTATAACACCCGTCTTGGGGTTGTATGCCAAAGCATTCATCGTGAAATCCCGCCGCTCCATATCATCCTTCAGGTTTCGGGCGAAGGTGACCGAGTCCGGGTGCCGATGATCCGAATACTCGCCATCAATGCGATAAGTAGTGATCTCCAGAGGCTTATGGTCGATCACAACGGTCACGGTTCCGTGCTTCAAACCGGTTTCAATCAGATGGAAGTCTGAAAAAACCGCCTTCACCTGCTCTGGCAGCGCATTCGTGGTGATGTCCCAGTCTTTTGCGGGACTGTTATCACGCACATAATCACGCACTGCACCACCCACCAGGAACGCCTCATAGCCAGCCGCTTCCAGCATCTCAAACGCGGTATTCACTTGTGGAGGCAAGTTCATCATAGGTCACATCTCCAGTGCAGCGAGGAACAGTTCATTAAGTTCCTCCCAATCTTTCATAATTTCTCTTGGATACTGCTCGACCAAAGCACGCACTTCCGCAAGGCTCCGATCCATGTACTCATTGAGGATATCGATCCTGGGGATCATCTTCATCTCAGGAGCGTTCATTTTCAAATCAAGCAGTTTTTCAACGCTCTCCTTCAGATAATCCGGAAGTTGGCTTGCTACCAGTTCTGAAAAGAGCATCGGGGGCGGAGCCCCTCTTTCCAATATCCAGCGGCAAGCAAGGATCGGCCGCAGCACATAGAAGTACTTCTTAGCCTTAACTATGTCTCCGCGCAGGTATTCCCGATAGTTCCCTTCCGCCATCTGAAGATAATGCCAAAGTCCGCTTTTGGATGAGAAATAGTTCTGCATAACGGGCTTAAACGCCTCGGCGAAAGCAGTAGTTTGATACACGATAGGAGAGGAAAACCATTCAAATACTGTGGGATTGGATTTGTGGAGCAGCTTCAGCGTTTTGTCCACATCCCAACCGTTGATATCCAGAACATCATTGATGGGTAACTCAATCACATCTCGGAACCGATTGAGCCTGAGATAGCTCTCCCTCGGGCGCACATAGATAAAGCGCACATCGTAGTCGCTGTCAGGAGATGCAAAGCCCCAGGCTCGGCTGCCGGACTCTACCGCCAGGAGGATTCGGCAGTTCTCCCGCTGTTCGATTTCCTTGAGCTTTTCTTTGATCAATACTTCCACGGTAAGCACCGCCTTTCATAATTTCAAATTAGTCCGCCGCCTTAAAATTGTAGACAGGACGGATGCGCTCAACGATCTCCGCAGTGGGGCCGATCTGAGCGACGATCTCATCCATGCTCTTGTAGGCCATAGGAGACTCATCCAGTGTATCAGGCACAACACAGGTGGTGTAGATTCCTTCCATCTCCTTTTGGAACTCTTCCATGGACAGAGCATTGAAAGCTGCCTTACGGCTCATCAGTCTTCCGGCACCGTGAGGCGCGGAGTAGTTCCAATTCTCGTTGCCCTTACCGATGCAGATCAGGCTTCCGTCACGCATATTGATGGGGATCAGCAATTTCTCGCCGTCCTTCGCAGAAACAGAACCCTTACGCAGGATCATAGCATCCGTATCGATATAGTTGTGGATGGTGGTGAAGGCTTCTACCGGAGTAAATCCCATACCAGTCATAATAACATCGACCATGGCCTTACGATTCAGCATGGCGAATTGCTGGGTCAGCTTCATGTCGTGGATATAGTCCTCAAACAGTTTACCCTCTACATAGGCCAGATCCTTGGGGATATTCAGTTTATGCTCCTTCTTAAGCGCCTGAATGGTCTTCTGGATCTCCCGGAACCGGCCCTCGGCCTTCAGCTGGTCAATGGTGGCCTGAATCTGATACTGGGCGCCTCCCCAAAGGGCGCGACGACCTTCATTCTGGTAGTACTCAGCCACCTCAGTACCCAGATGGCGGCTACCGGAGTGAACCACAAGAAACAGCCGGCCATCTTCAGCACAATCTACCTCAATGAAGTGGTTTCCGCCACCCAGAGAGCCAATGCTGCGCATGGCTCGGTTAAGATTGACCTGATCAGCACAGCGGAGCTGGGTAATGTCAATTTTAGCGTTCAGTGCATGAGGAATGTCGCGAACTTCACGGCCATAGGGAATCTCCTTGCGAATCAGCACATCCAGCTTCTCGAAGTCGATCTCCCGATCTCGAAGCTCCACAGTCTCCATACCGCAGCCGATATCCACGCCGACCATACCGGGTACAATCTTGTCCTGAATGGTCATGGTAGTGCCAATGGTACAGCCCTTACCAGCGTGGACATCCGGCATGATCCGGATTTTACAGCCGGCAAACTCTTCCTGATCGCATACTGCCTGGATCTGCTTGTGTGCCGCTTCCTCCAGCTCTGGAGTATAACAGACCGCAGTGTTATATAAACCTTGAATCGTAACCATAACGATTTCCCTTTCTTTCATACTCTTTATTTTACGGATCATCTCTGCTGACAGCAACACTTTTGCAGAGAAAGAAAACGCAGGAGACGATAACATACCTGCTATCACCTCCTGCATCAACTCTATTATGCCACGACCGCTGCGTAACGCTCGGAACCCAGAACCTCCATCATGAAGGCGTAGGGAGAAAGAATGCCACCCTTCAGCATGGAGAAGATTCGGGGATTACAGCCGGATACCAGCGCCACGCCTTGGTCATTGACTTTGACGGGCTGCTGCTGATTACGGCTTGCCACATTCCAGAACACAACCTCGGGCAACTGGTAGCCATACTCCTCGAAAAGCCGATGTGCGTACTCGAAGTTGGTCATGGAGCAATCTTCAGTACAGTAGTCGAACTCCATATCGGAGATGATGTAGATCTTGGTAGGCATATCCTTCTGAGACACACGGTTCTTCACAGCAGTTTTGAGGATCAGCTCGAACACACGCTGGACATTGGTGTTGGCTACCTCATTGAACTGGTGACAGTACCGAACCTTTTCGTAGATGTCCTTCCCCTTGATCTCCACCAACTTGGGATTCTCGGAGAAGGTAATGAAGTGATTGTGGAATGCGCCGGTGTTACGCTCGGCATAGTAGATACCCAAAGACAGCGCCACAGTGGCAGGGATAGGCTCTGCGCCACCGTACATGGAACCGGAGCCGTCAATAACGACCATGGCATTCTCGCCACCAGTGAAGTCCTCTTGCGCTTTCCATGTAGCGTCGATGCTCTTACGCTCCTGGTCGGAGAGATTGCCGCATCCGAAGAAGGGCTTGATCAACTCGTAGGGCATCAAGGCGCCGGTGTGGAGCTGCTCTGTACCCTCGGCGACACGGTTCATGAATGCTCCGTACCGATCGCCATCATTTCGCATAAAGGCCTTCCGATACTTGAACATGGCCTTGGAGGGCTGCTTGGAGTAGTCAAAGGTGTAGTCTTTTTCCCGCAGGTTATTCTCGATGATGCTAATCTTGGCGCGCAGGGTGCTCAGCGTTTTGCGGTACTGGGCGTCGTTCATACCTAGCGCCCGGGCAATACGCTTTGCCATGCGGACAACATCCTCATTGGAGGCATTGACAGAGGGCAGCCACTTGGCCAGCAGAGACACAGACTCGCCAGCTTTCAAGGCGGCACAGTCAGCGTCCAGCTGCTTTTTGATGAACTGTAGCACTTTGCCCTCACAGGTAGTACCCATCAGGGCCAGCAGGTCATCGTAGCGGCCATACTCCGCGATGTACTGGATGTTCTTCTCCAGGGATCGCGGCTCGTTGCTGGCCAGCCACTTGAGAATGGTACGGAAGACGCGACGTTCGCCGATGCCGCCCCGGATATCTCTTGCGAAGAACAGGGTCTTCATGGCCAGATCCGCATTCTCGGCATAAGCACGGAGGAACCGTTTTGTGATCTCCTCGTCGCTTTCTCTGCGAAGGGCGCCAATGGTGGCGAACAGATCCAGACACTCAGACTGAGTGGATCGATATGTAACCGCTCCATTTTCTGTATGGGTCATATTCGCTTCCTTCTTCAGAAACTTCAGCATGAAAATCACTCCTCCGTGATCGAATTGATAAAGCAAGGCACCATCAGGGATTTGAACCCACAAACACGATTTGAAGTCGTAGATGTTACCAATGAATTGCTGTTGGTGCCTTTTACAAGATGCCTGATTACCATAGATGGATGTCAGCTGTTTGATCAGTTGTCTCTCATCCCGTATCAGAATCGGACTCAAAACCGTCTTGGGATTGCTGTAGGCATCTTTATTGATAAATACAAGGCACCATATGAAGTGGGAGTCGAACCCACGTACGACGAGTATGACCCGCCTGCTTTAACCACTTAGCTATTCGTTCTTTGCTGTTGGTGCCTTTTACAAAGCGCATTCTTTACTTCGGTGGAGACTGGTGCTCGCCAAAGCAGCGTCTATGGTTAAAAGCCATATGCTTGGGATTGCTGTATGCGCTTTTCATGGTCCTAGAATACCTCCTGCTTAAAAGAAAATCACGGAAAAAAAGTTGCGAACTGACCATCTGTCTCTTGAAAGTGTCCAATATGTGCTTTGTACAAGCCTGCTGATCCGTTTCTGCTGTCCTTTCTTTTGGACAACATGTATGGTAAGATAACAATAACAAGGCATCGGATGGGATATTTATCCAGAGGAGGTGGACCGTGTGGCATATAGCGAGTTGATTAAGAGCTTTGACCGCATCCGGAACTATATGCGTGAATTCTATGTCTATGGCTTCAAGAGCCGTGAAGAATATGGCATGAAAAGCACCCGCAGCTACGATAATGAGCGACGGAGAATCGAAAGTTGGCTCGGTGACTATATGTCCTTCCACAAGGACGCTTCCGGTAAGAATGTGTTTCTCTCGGTAGACAGCAGACGGATCCCACATAATCCCTTGCACAAGGCGTTCAAGGCTAAGAGTTTTACCGATAAGGATATCACGCTCCACTTTTACATTTTGGATTTGCTGGCTGATGGCAGCGCGCTTTCCTGCAAGGAAATCGTCGATCACATCAACGATGACTACCTTTCCCATTTCAGTGGATTGTTTTCCCTGGATGAGTCAACCATCAGGAAGAAACTGAAGGAGTATGAGGGCCTAGGTTTATTGAAGTCCGAAAAGTTTGGCCGTGAGGTCCTGTATCAAAGAACAGATGATCGCTTAGATCTGGCTACCTGGACAGATGCTTTGGCATTTTTCTCTGAGGAAGACCCTTTAGGTGTAATCGGCTCTTTCCTGATCGATAAGTTGGATCAGCCGTCCGATGCTTTCCGGTTCAAGCACCATTATATACTCCATGCACTCGACAGCGATATCCTTTGCCAACTGCTAGAAGCTATCGATGAGAAGCGCACAGTAGCGCTGATTATTCGTGGGCTACGTAGCGCTAGAGAATATCAGAGAACCGTTTGCCCGCTTAAGATCTATATCAGCACACAATCCGGTCGCCAGTATCTGTTAGGCTACCACTATCGCGGCCGGCGCATGGCCTTCTTCCGCCTTGACGCGATTCAGAAGGTCTCAATTGGTAATGCAGAAAAACAATATGAAAAATATCTTGGTTATCAGAAAAAATTTGACCAGAATCTCTGGGGTGTTTCTACCGGGGCTGAACACAGCTTGGACCACATTGAGATGACCATTCACTGTGGCCCTGATGAAGCGTTCGTGCTACAGCGCCTAGAGCGTGAGAAACGCCACGGAACTGTGGAACGTCTGGACGCACAGACCTGCCGATTTACCGCAGATGTCTATGATGCCTCCGAGATGCTGCCCTGGTTGCGCACCTTTATCGGACGTATTGTGGAACTGAAGTGTAGTAGTCAGTCCGTTGTAGATATGTTCTACGAGGATCTGCGGCGCATGGATGCCATGTATGGGGGGTGACAATCATGTTGTTTAGTGAGATCTATGGCAGCTACTTCAATGTCATTGCCACCGTTTTGTCTGAGGCTGCTGACGGCACTCTCACTGCCAACAGATTGACCACAGTTGTGCAGGAGAAGGCCTTTGCCGAAAGCACGTTATCCATCCCGACAGCTCTGACATCTCAAGAGTGGCCACTGCTGGATGACTCCTTTCAATCTATGCTCCAGCATAAGCCGACCATGCCGCTGACGACACTCCAGAAACGATGGCTCAAGGCTCTGCTTTCTGACCCGAGAATTGCTTTGTTTGAGCCTGATACGACCGGACTTGAAGATGTTGAACCTCTCTATCAGCTGGATACCTTTGTTTTCTTTGACCAGTATGCAGATGGAGATCCTTATGGAGATCCGGCCTATGTTGCCAACTTCCATATGGCACTGAAGGCCATCCGGGAGAAGCAAAAGCTGCGTATCCGATTCCACGGTCACACTGGTTCCAGGCATTCCTTTGAGTGTGCACCTTATCGCCTGGAGTATTCCGCCAAGGATGACAAGTTTAGACTGCTGACAGCTGGCAAGCGACGGCTCAACACGATCAATATGGCGAGGGTATATTCATGTGAGCTGCTAGAGAAATACGATCCGAGGGCAATTACTTTGCCCAGTGAGCGTCAGGAAGAACTCACACTGCTACTCCATGATGAGCGCAATGGCCTGGAGCGTGTCCTTCTCCACTTCTCCCACTTTGAGAAAGAGACTCTGAAGTTGGATGACCGGCTTTACCAGATCAGGCTCAGGTATGATAAGGATGACGAGACCGAGCTACTCATTCGGGTAATGTCCTTTGGGCCGGTACTTGAAGTATTAGCACCAGAATCATTTAGGGAACTTATGAGGAAGCGTATCCGCAGCCAAGCGAATCGATTTCACTTGCAATCGGCAAAACACGGTCAGCTAATAGAGGGATAGAGAGGAGAGAAAAGATGTCAATGAGTGCGTTGCTATCTTTTTACGGTGCCATCCTCATAGGAGTGAGCATCTTCTGGGGACTGCTATCCTTTCTCTTTACCAGGAAGATGCAGTACTGGTCCCTATGTTCAGGTGGATGCGGCATTATCATCTGTGTGGTCGCACTTATTTTTCCGATTCATGGGGAAGCATCATCGAAAGATTATGGATTAGCAATGTTAACAGGTGTCTGTGCAGTCTGTTTCCTGATTGCGTTCTACTCGTTACGTTCTCTGAAAGGGAAGCATAAAGCTAGATGCCGCGAAATGGAAGGTATGATTATGAGTGGAGCAATTCCCGCATACACTTGTAATGTGAGGCATGTCCTCGGCCTTCCAATCCCATCAGGTGTCCCCTGTCAGGTGATTGTCCATGGGAAATCTATAGTGATACAATCTGATGCAAGCACCTACAGTATCCCTACAGATAGAACTATTTCTGCACGAGTGTACCCGGATACCGAAATGCGGCAATACATGGAGAGCAGTTTGGGGCGGACGATTATGGGAGGTGTCGCATTTGGCGCGGCTGGTGCTGTAATCGGCGCAATGCCGGAGACAAAATACCGCCGCAGTATCTCCAAGTGGAACACCATGATCAGTTACACGGCAAAGGATCAAACCACACAGGTAATTATTCTTGCAGATACTAAGCCGATGGCGGAACTTGCCACAGCAATCAACAAGTATGCTTCTGGACAAGCGCACCTCACAGATACCGATCCAATCGAGCTATGAGGCAGCCGATTACACCATCAAGGAGTTGACGAGATGATTGTGAAGTATATCGGACCTGATTTTGTTGCTCTCCCTCATGGTACTGTGTGTAAGGTCCTTGCGATAGAGAATGGCTGGTACCGCGTAATGACCGAATTGGATGAGACATACCTTTTCCCACCGGATGTATTTGAGATTCTTAAGGACGATTTAGTGGAACACTGCTCCGGTTGATTCCGATATCTCCATTACCAGGATGCAGGGCTGAGAGGCAAGGATTTGATTGAACTGCCCCCAATATAATGCCTTTTGGTAGAGTGGAAATGATATAAAATAAACGCCCCAAAAGTTCGCCAATATGCTGGCGTTCACTTTTGGGGCGTATTATTGTTTTGAGACAACTTTTGCTTCATGTTTGGTCATTGCATCCAGTGACCCAGTATGATGTCCGTATGGCGCCATTACTCTAATCCACGCAGCCATCTTCTGAAACATGAATCCTATCACTTGGGAGTCACAGAACCACCCTGCATGGGGCGTTTGTTGACTCCTTTGTAATTCGCATATTTACTGGCAGACGGTTTTGCAGGGGGAGATTTCTGAACTGCGCTACCCATCAGAGTCCTCAGTTTCTCAATTTTCCTATCCAGCTTTGGTGTTTCCTGCCCATTCCGGAGTGCCTGTGCCTTAGCTTGTGTGAGTCGTTGGTATTGCTGTTTTTGTGAGAGTTGCGGTTTTTCTTTAGCCATAGAGACTCGTTCCTCCTATACCGCAATCAGTAAATGAAATCTTCGGCCCGAAAGGTTGCCCTCATATGAAACCTTAATAAGCACTGCTAATGTAGAATTTATTTCAAAACTCCTTGAATTCTAATGACAAACATAGCGGATTAGAAACTACAGCATCTACATAAAGGGGATTATATGTATTTACCGGATCATTTTCATCAAAGTACGGCCAATCTTCCTCAAGAGTATCACCGTTACGAGTGACAATGTTGTCCGGTTTAATGCCACGCATGACTAAATTCATTCGGGTCAGGTTGTAGGTATTTTCCTTCAATTCCTGAGCGTAATATTTGATGTTGTTGTCATCGGTCATATACTTTGCAACACACTGTCCGATATTGATAAGCAGCGATCCAGAGCCGCTTGTCGGGTCATAGATTTTGATTTCGCTCTTGCCTTTCAGATGGCTCGCAACGATTTCGGACATCAGCAGGGAGACCTCGTGTGGAGTATAGAATTCGCCTGCTTTCTTTCCAGCGTTGGCTGCAAAGTTGCTAATAAGGTATTCGTAGATAAAGCCCAGGACATCATAGTCCTGCTTGCCATCCATAGGAATATCTTTAATCAGTGACAAAAGTCCACTAATTGCTTTGGTCTGTGAACCAGAACTGTCGCCAAGTTTAGACAGCCCTGTTTGCAGGGTGTCGAAAACCTTATCAAACACCTTTTTGTGCGTGCTGGAGATCAGACGGCTAAATGCAGAAAGCGCATCACGGACATTTGAAACATCGAAGTCCTTTCCCATAGAAAGCCAAGTAGAAAAGAGGTCTTTATAGGAAATAAAGTAGCCGATGTTCTCCTGAACCCACTTTACCATTTCATCATCTGCTTCTGATACGGTTTTCAGAAGCTCATCGTCATAGTCGTTCTCTTTCAAAAATTTAATCTCTTTATCGGAGAGATACTTGTAAAAAATAAAGCCAAGTATGTAATCCTTATATTCATTCGCTTCAATTTTGGATCGCATTTGATTTGCAGAAGCCCATATTTTCTGAGCAAGCTGTTGCTTATTCATCCCATGAACCCATCCTTTTATTTCTAGAGTCGTTGTACTACCCAACTGTTATGATACAGCAACAAGTATCCTATAAGACGGACTTACTTTCCGCTGGGGATAAATTCCATAATATCGTTTGTCGTACAATTCAATGCAGCGCAGATTTTCCCCAGCACTTCAGTGCTTACATTTTCATCACGAGTAAGTTTATTGATTGCGTATTTTGTGAGCCCTGCAACTTCCTGTAAATCTCTCTTCTTCATATCGCGATCAAGCAGGATGTGCCAAAGTTTTTTATAGCTTACAGTCATCAGATCACTCCTTTTTCTCAACCTGTGCGTAAGTGCTAAAATACACTTTATACTATAGCATATCATCCTGAATTATCAACTATTATGACCGGAATTTCAGACTTAGTTCCTATATATCGAACCTTCGGAAGTGGGCCACCAAGCAAATAGATTGGGAACAGCGTAAGTTTAATGAGGTCTTTGATTTCTTGCAAAATAATGCTCTGTCAAGAGCTGAACTCACAAATAACGGAAAAGTAATGAATGTGCATTACGGAGATATTCTTGTTAAATACGGAGAGATATTAGATATAACGAAAGATGAACTAACTTACCTTGTAGATGATTCTATTCTAAAGAAGTATCAGACTTCGGTATTGAGGAACGGAGATATAATAATTGCTGATGCAGCCGAAGATGAAACTGTTGGAAAATGCAGTGAAATAGTAGGTTTATCGGGCGAAACAGTATTATCAGGACTCCATACAATACCATGTAGACCTACAGTGAAATTTGCAGAAGGATACCTCGGCTATTACATGAACTCAGGTGCATATCACAACCAGCTGCTACCTTTAATCCAGGGAACAAAAATTTCATCAATTTCTAAATCTGCTATACAAGACACAGAGATTGATTACCCCAAATTGGAGGAAGAACAGGCACAGATTGGCACATATTTCAAGAACCTCGACCACCTTATCACCCTTCATCAGCGTAAGTTTGAAAAGTCACCATTGTAAAAAAATAGAATCTTAATTAAAAAATCTACAAAATGGAATCAATGACTCTGAACCTTACTTCAATGGATTTACTGACTCTTGGGAACAGCGTAAGTTTGAAGACATAGCTGTTCGTTCTTCCATAATAAGTTCTGAGAGCGGTTTGCCAAGAGTGGAATACGAAGATATTATTTCTGGAACAGGGTGTCTTAACAAAGACATATTTAATAAAGAAAGTGATAAGACAGGAATAGTTTTTCATAAGGGTGATGTACTTTATGGGAAGCTTCGTCCATATTTACAAAATTGGCTTTTACCGTTGTTTGATGGGCTTGCAGTGGGAGATTTCTGGATTTTACAACCGCAAAATGCTGATAGTAGTTTCCTATATAGACTAATTCAAAGTCGCAAATTTGACGAGGTTGCTAACCAATCAACGGGAACGAAAATGCCAAGGGCAGATTGGAAACTCGTTTCTAAAACAGCGTTTTTTATACCGAGTACCATTGAAGAACAAACTGTCATAGGAACTTATTTCGAGAAGCTTGACCACCTTATCACCCTTCATCAGCGTAAGCCACCACATAAGAAAAGGAGGTGCTCCGATGTTAACAGATACGAAGCAAACCGATTTGTTTTGCGATTTTTTTGCAAAATGGGTTATGGTGTATAAGAAGGGGGCAATAAGAAAAGTAACCATGGACAAGTATATGATGACCCAGAAATGGCTTACAAAGCTTGTTCCAAATCTTAGACTATGTGATATGAACCGCATTGCATACCAGCAGCTCTTGAATGATTACGCTGAGTTTCACGAGCGACAGACAACCATGGATTTTCATCATCAGCTCAAGGGTGCTATACTTGATGCCGTAGATGAAGGCTTCATCGAAAGAGATCCGACAAGAAAGGCCATAATCAAAGGGCGACAGCCCGTCGCAAAAAAGATTAAGTACCTCAACCAGTTTGAGCTTCACACTCTTTTAGTATCACTAGAACTGAAAGACAAAATCAATTGGGATTATTTTATTATCCTTGTTGCCAAAACTGGGATGCGATTTTCTGAAGCACTTGCTCTGACCCCTAAGGACTTTGATTTTGCCCACCAGACTCTCACAATTAACAAGACCTGGGATTATAAGGGTGGAGGAGGATTTTTGCCAACTAAAAACAAGTCATCGGTACGGAAAATACAGATTGATTGGCAAACTGTTATTCAGTTTTCTGAATTGGTTAAACACCTGCCGGATGATAAGCCGATATTTGTAAATTCTAAAGTCTATAACTCCACTGTAAATGATGTCCTCGCCCGACACTGTATGGCTTGCAATATCCCTATCATTTCAATACATGGCCTACGCCATACGCATGCGTCTCTACTTTTGTTCACAGGCGTCTCTATCGCAAGCGTAGCACGTCGTTTAGGGCATTCAAGTATGACAACGACACAGAAGACGTATCTACATATTATCCAAGAATTAGAAAACAAGGATGTTGATCTGGTTATGCGATCACTTTCAGGCCTGAGCTAAACCAATGGCTTACGCTGAAAAGGGTGGAGTGGTCCCTTGTAAAATTCAGTTTTCAGGCCTAAATGGAAAAACTGTGTATTGAAAAGTTAGCGAGAACCGATTTCTTAACGGTTCTCGCCAACTTTTTCATAGAACTAATTTACTCTGAATAGTGATGCGTCATATGTGCTTATATACTCGCTTATCCAGGGCAAAGATCCGTCCACTTACTTCGCCAACTTGCATTCCCTGCATTGTTTCACGGAATATTTCCATACGGCTGTCCATCATATCTATTTGAGAAAGCAGTTCACTCTCAGCGCAGATGGGCTTTACCGCTGCCCCATACTCAGGCTCCCCATGATGGGACAGGATGAGGTGTTGAAGGAGCACAGACTTCTCATCTGATATGCCCAACTCCCTGGCCAGAGCAGCAACTTCTTGCGCTCCAATGACCAGATGACCAAGGAGTTGGCCCTTTATAGAGTAGTCCGTAACCAGGCCAAGCTGTGAGAAGGTGAACTCCTGCTGTTTTCCGAAATCATGAAGGAATGTGCCTGCTAGCAGAAGGCTACGATCCACAATATCTGCATAGAGACCTGCCAGGAATTCAGCAATCTTCATCATAGTGTAGGTATGCATCAGAAGCCCATTGAGGAATCCATGATGGACGCTTTTGGCTGCCGGAATGTTTTTCCACTCATCATAATGGCGTTTCAGGACAGTCTGACAAATCGCCCGGTAATCGTCGTCACGGATGGAGGAAATCAGGGCTTCCATTTCGAACATAGTTGTCTCTACATCAATAGGTGCCACAGGAACTAGGGCAGAAGTATCATAGCAGTCACTTTCATTAGCCAAGCGAATGCGCTCAACTGTGAGCTGTGGTGTACCACGAAATTCACCCACAGTACCCCGGATCTTGATGACCTTGCCCGCATCAGGTGAGCCAATAGGACCGGAGTAGTCCCAGACTTTGGCCTCTACTGTGCCGGTCTTATCCGACAGTGTTGCGCTGAGAAACGGCTTGCCCGCAGCAGTTACTTTGGGGAAGGCACCCTTCAGGATATAAAACCCCTCAATTTCGTCCCCTACATTCAATTCAGATATAAATTTGTTATAATCCAAGAAAAAAATCTCCTTACTCAGCTTTTGGTCATTGCGTTAGCTTTACAGCTCCAGCAGCTCCTCGACCTCATCGATCCGATCCTCTAGGTCCTCGTGTTCAAGGGCCCAGTCATCATACTCTTCGCTCTCCATATCTTCGGGCTCCCGTTCGTCAAGTTCTTCCATAAGCTCATGGAGCCGCTCTAGATAGTCAAGGAGAGCAGGACGATCCATCACCTCAATGTCTTCTTCAAGGGTTGCTTCCCACTGTCCAGCATGGTTGCTGAATTTGATGACCTTTCCTTTCTCAGCCGCCTGCTCGATCAACTTATCTGCATCGAATTGTTCCATCTTTCCTATTTCCGGATGTACACCGCCTGCCCCCAAGGGATCCGAACACGGTTATTGGTGAGCAGCCAGAGCACAGGTATGCCGGAAGACGCTTCATATTCTGGGAAATCGCTTTTCCCATCTGTCATAATGACGATTTCAGAGGGAGTATTATCGGCCATATGTTCCCGGACATAATCAAAAATACACTGAAAACTTGTTCCGCCTCCACTATATGGCGTTAGATGCAGCAGGTTTTCTGCACTGGTAATGGGTACTACCCGACGGACTTCCGAATCAAAGAAACCAATAGACCCGCTAAGCATCCCGCCGAATTGCTCAATAGCAGCGCAAATCTCAGCGGCGGCCATGTCCACTTCCTGATCTTTCAACGAGGCAGAGATATCAACCATGAACAAAACATTGAGCCTGGGCGTTTCAGACTCGTTGTAATCCGGCAGGAAGAAGTCCAGATCCTGTAGCCTGCGATCAGGAGGGGTAAAGCTGTAGTCCTTTGTTTCATCCATGATAAAGTGGTTCAATAGAGACCGCCAATCGTGAGTGGCGATTTTGGATCGATGAAGGACGCGCTCACAAAGACGGCTGGTGTCATAGGTTTCAGCATCACGGTCCTTTGAACACCGAATATCTCGAATTGTCTCTTTGATATTCGCACTCGGGCGTGTTGTATACTCGAAGATGAGATCGTCCAGTTCGTCATCATCCTCTGCTTCTGGTTGATATACTTCGGGCATCTCCTGTTTGCGGTACCCTTTGCAAACTCGCTCGATGATTCCTCGAATGCGCTCAGATGGAATTAAATCATCAGGATCAGAGTCATCCGGGCTGAGAATCAGAACGCCATCCCCGGTGCGAGCGTTTGGCCTATCCCACCACTCATCAGAATCCAGCAGGAGATTGCGGCGCTGCGGCTCACTCAACGTGGAAGGATCCAGAGGTGTCATTTGAAATGCCTCATACGGCGTCAACTCGCAGCCTTCAACTTTGGGATAAAGAGTCTCATGATGGATCTCTCCGATTCCAGGGAGTTTGTCATCCGTGAAGCCATACCGGATGAGCGAGGAGTTGACAACAATATTGCAGGCGAAGTGAAAACGGTCACCTTTATAAAACAGCGGGCGAGAGAGATGCCCCAATCGGATATGCATGAGCTGGTGGCAGAGTGCAAAATCCAGGCTGCTGTTGCCGAGTTTTTCCAACCAGTTCGCGTCAAAGTAGATGCAACTCCCATTTGTTGACATCCGGCGCACATCCACATTGGCAACAAAGAACATATCTACCAGTGGCGCCGCCAACTCCGGCTCCCGTGTCAAAAGCCGATACCGGGCCTCTTGGAGTTTTCTTTTGAGCTTATTGATTCGCTTATCAGTCATTTTAGACCTGCCTTAACCGCGTCCAGATAAATTTCATTTTCTGAGAGAATGGGGCGGAGCGTAGGAATGAGCTGATAATCATGGAGGAGGTTGGTGCGGAAGGTCCAAGGAAGACTAACAGCAAACGCAATAGAGTTGTTAATGAGTTCCTTTTCCGGATGCTGACGAGCATAGGCTACCATCTCAGCTCTAAGAGCTTCCTGCATTTCTGGAGACTTCTCCACAGCAGCCCGTTTCCCGGCGAAGATGTCTCCGACTGAAGGCAGGCTTGAGAATAGAGAACACCATTTCAAAAAATTATAAGTGACGCTTGTCCCGATGCAGCCGGATATCAAAGGTTGAATTGCATCCGTGTTTTCTGAGATATTAGTAAGGATGTTGCTGACCATCTCCCAGGAGCGAGGTGTTGGAAAAGCCAGGGAGGATTCGGGGCTATCGGAGCGCATGAGAGCTGTTGGGTTATACTCCAGAAAACTGATGACAAAGCGGTGAATGCCTGTTTTGACAGCCCAATCATGCCAGGAATCAGGATCACCCTTCGCCGTAATGTGCAAAAGGCGGTTGGCTAATGCACGAGGCATATTGTAGGCAACGGATTTATCGGTAACGCGGTTGCCGGCGGCAATGACGATACAGTTCTCCGGCAGCTTGTGTTCGCCAATGACGCGATCCAGCGTGATCTGATAGGCAGCAGCCTGCACCGACTGCGGCGCGGCGGTGATCTCGTCCAGAAAGAGAATGTTAATCACATCTTCGCTTTCATCCATCTGAAAAATCTGAGGTTTAAGCCACACCGATAGCGTTTTATCGGCGTTTGCCGTCGGGATGCCTCTGAGATCTACTGGGTTGAATAGTAATAGGCGCACATCTGTGATGGAAACCTTTTTCCCAGTCTTTGCTTGGATGTTGCCCGCTATTTCGCGAACACCCTGGGATTTGCCGATACCCGGAGGCCCCCACAGCATCACGGAGGGAAAAGCTTTTAATGGGGTGCCGTTTTTGATGAGCTTGATATAGGCACGGGACAATAGGCTCACAATCTGATTCACATTTAGTAAAGTTAAATTTGTTTCGTTATCAGTCATTTCTCGTGTAGCCTTTCTGATGAATAATGGTATTTGCCGGAGTTTAAGATGTGATCTATGATGAAAATTCCACTACAAGTGAATACCGTATTTGAGATGCTGGAGGCAGCCGGTTTTGGGGCATTCCTTGTTGGTGGTACCGTGCACGATTATGTAAGAGGAAATAGCCCCGCTAAGGACTGGGATATTACCACGAATGCACTTCTGGAACAGGTGGAGCAGATCTTTACCGGCTTTCATCTGATTAAAACTGGGTTGAAGCATGGAACCGTTACGATTGTGATCGATCACGAACCTCTTGAGATTACCACTTACCGAATTGATGGCGATTATTCGGATCATCGGTACCCGGACTCGGTCAGCTTTACACGAAATCTGAAGGACGGTCTGGATCGTCGGGACTTCACCATGAATGCTTTGGCATACCTCATTTCTCCACTATATAAAATCAGAATCCTCCGGTGCAACGGGTAGAATCTCCTTGACTCTACTCAAAGGAAACGGTGCATCTTCCGGCTTAATGTAATCAACCTGAACAACTCTCGCTTTGAGAATGTGCTCATGCTCACCAACCGGCACCGTCACCTGATCGCCCACTTTATACTCAGAATGCCTGTCCAGGTAATAATAAGTTTTTCCATTCGGCTCAAACTCCACTAAGCAGAAGGTAAGGCAGGACGACTTATTTACTGGCTTTCTGAAGTAGTTTTCATTCAGCAAATCATGGATATGGTAGGATTCGAAAAACTCTTTCAGGCATTCAGCGAAATCAGACCAATCCTCCGGAAGTCCATAACAGTCGAAGCAGCCAGAAATCATCAACTGAGGACGATCCTCATAATCAACCGTGATAGTGTATTCCCGTTCCTCATTTGAATCCATAGATTTTCTTTCAGGGAGATTGTCTGGCATTCTTCTAAAGAGAGAATCAACATCCAAATTATCCAGAAGACCAGGAACACCGTCCCGGACATGGTATTTGTGTGTCGTCTCACACGCAGTTCCGAACTGATGATGATATTCAATCGTTTCGCTTGCTCGATCGATGATGAGAGATTCTTCATATGTCCGAGTGATTGAAGAGGAGCCCAGCACAGGGACACCAGTTCGAATATGCCGGATGTACCGATAGTTCACGGCAATTCGATTGATCCTATCACGCTTGGGGTCACCATCGAAGGCGAACAAAGTCTTTCGATCCAACATCGCCCGCAGTTTATCCGAAATAGCATCAAGTGTGGGACAAAAGCCTCGGAGCATGGGACCTGTGAACCGAAACAATGTCCCTTCCGTATTGGTTAGCTCCAGTTCCCAGGTAGCCACATCCGTGGCCATGCCAATATACTCATTCTCGGCAAAGTAAGTAGAAATCTGTTTGAACAAGGATTCCACGCAACATTTATCTACTGAGAACTGCTTGCGGGTCATGAGGCTGTTGTGCATTGGGTCGTGAAAGGAATAGCGAGAGAGCCATACCTTGCCCTCTCGGGTCATCGTTAGCCGTTGCTCCACCTCTTCACCGGGAGATGGAAGTGGACCGTAAGCCATGTTATTGGCAATGAGGCGTATCTTCTGAAGCACCCCCTGGAAGGGGGTGTTTTCAAACGGGACCATCTTCTGACACCTCCCTAAACGCACCAACTTTCTATGGTAAAGGATACCATAGACGGACTTCTACGTCAAAAATGAATCCGCTCTCCAGTGGTTTTATCGCATCTTCTTGAGACAGGCGAACAGCACCATGATGGGGAAGAACACCACGATCAACAGGCCCAGGAGCATCGCATTATAAGATGACCAGTTAACGCGATGTCCGCTCCCAGCCATTCCAACCTGGAGCAGCAGCTTCAGTACAAACAGGACACATAGAAGGCCAGCAAGGGCAACCCATATGTAGAACAGGATCATGAGATATCACTCCTTCTTCAAACGGCAGCACGCGCCTTGTTCTGGTCAGATAGGGACTCAATGATACTCAACACGTTCCAAACCGCTGTCTTCTTCGCCTTCCGCTTCTCTCTGGCCTGTGCCTTGCGGTATCGTTTCGTACCCTTCTGCGGCAGGGCTTTCGGCTGTGGCGCCGGATACAACGGATTCATCATTCGATAGTAATCATGGTCGATGATGTAATCCAGATACTCCTGAATTGTGGCGTAGTTCACATGCTGATCGTGGTATCCTGCTACAGGGCCCCTCTGCTTTGTCTCGAAGTCGTTGTGGTGATAGAGTTTCGTATGGTTACGGTTATCATCGGCCAGGATTCTCCATTTACTCCGTGGTGAGGAAATCGAAATGAAATTCCTGCGGAGACTGACCGAGATGCCCTTTTCCAGACAGATATCCATTATGGACTCTTCCTCGGCCCGGAAAAGGGCTACAAGGGGATTGCAGACCTTACACATGCGATAGCCTGCCGCATGAGCCTCAGCAAGAGTCTGGAAAGTACCCAGATGCTCAGGGTTAATCGACAGGTGATATCTGCATTCCTCCGAGTGAATGATCCGGCTCTTGCTGGTTTTGCTGTAATAATACATGGGATGCACCTCCTTCATCTTCTGGTATCAAGATACCGCAGGAGGTGTCCCATAATCAGTACTGCAAGTTGCCAAGGGATTCTATTACAGATCGAGCATCTGCTCCTCAATCTCTTCAATCTGCTCAACCAGACTATCTCTGCGCTCCTCCCAGCGATCATGTGCCTCGCTGAAGTCGTCGTCTGGCTCCTCCAACTCCAAATCCAGCAGTTTATCATTGAGTATACTTAGTTTCTCCTGGAGCTTACTCACTTCCAAACTGTCATAGTCGTCATCGAGAGAGAAGTCGTCATCATCGTCTTCACTTTCCGCTTCCTCTAGGAGTTCCTGCATGACAGCAAAACCAAGACCTGCTTCGAACATATCGGTATCGCCATCCCGATTAAAGTCGAAGAGGCCACCGAACGGGTTATCAAAAAAGCCCATAAAGCTCACTCCAATCAAACATTTCTGTTTTGTGTAATCACCCTACAGAATCGACGTTAGGGATTACAACGCTTGCAGGGATCATAGCCTTTGGCAATTAGATCCTCGCGTGTGCCATGATAGTCTTCGCGGTTTGAGTCTTTAATGTCATCTGCACTGGAGCAAGAAGGCAGGTGGAACTTCTTTGTATTTTTGTTCAGGACATAGTCGGCCTCAGAAGTTGATGCCCCGTTCTGGGTATCGGATGATGGTTTCTGCACAACCGGCGGAGCTGAGGATTCAGATGCCGAGGTGGAGCCGTCCAGGGCACTGTCCCCAGTGGCGTAGTTGATTGTCACACCAGGCTGCACATTGTAGGCAAAGACGCAGAAGCAGATGTCATCACCCTCATCTTCAACAGAGTATCCCTCCATCAAAACGCCATCGGCCAGAAGATTATTACCTTCAAAGATAGGAGTAACACGATAGAGTACATGGTTGTTGGTTTCCTGAACATAGTCTGCAACCATATTCTCAAATGGAAGCATCCCTTCGATATTGAGATACCGGGTTCCGGTGATCAGGTTTTCCTCGTTCGCATTCTCGCCGGAAAGCTGATAACCGATAAGATGGCAGCGATTGTAGAGGTACTTTCCATCCACACAATCGTATTTTATGGTGTGCCATCCAGTTGGCTTGACCTGGCCAATGCTGCCGCGCTCCTCGGTAGGCATGATATCCTGTCCCACACAGGCATAGGCTGCGCTGCATCTCCCCAAGTGGTCCAACGAACCATAGGACTCGAAAGAGGATGTCGTGAGGTCACTGGATGTAAAATAAGGCACATTGTTGTTGACTGCTGCATAGGCCGCTCCAGAGTAGGTCGGCACATCACTCATCGAAAATGCCATACTGTTGGTGCCGGAAGTGATCTGCTCTGGTTCTTTAGGTGCCGGTGCTTTAGGAGTATCAATATCTTCAAGTGGTTCGCCGCTGGGCTGTGGAATCTCTTCTGGATCATCGGAGATCAGCGGGGTATCACTGGAAATTGCATCTGTGATCTGAGGTGATCCATCGTCCTGGCTTGAGGTTGCCTGTTCTCCACCACAGCCGGTCAGCATGGAGAGCGCCAGCATTATCGTAAGAAGCGCAGATATCCAACTCTTCTTCATCTCTCATATACCTCCATTGTGATTTTTTTATGTGAGCTGCCTGGGAATTCCTCTGCGGCTGCCAGACGCCAGGTAGATAAATCAATCCCGAACCTCACGTCGGACGGATAATGCCGGTTCCAGCGGAATACAATCACCTTCTGAACCTGATTCTCATACTGCCTCACATCATCCAGCTCTGCAAAGCAGTAGTCAGCAGCATCCGCTTCGGAGAGGTATCCAGCACTGACCACAAGATTCTCGATAGAAAACAGTTTTTGGGAATATGGTGCCATCCACAACTTCTTGCCTGCCACCAGGTTCTCAATTCGCTCAATAACGAGGCAATCCCGGCTTTGCCGGCGATGATTGAATGCCATGCCATTTTGATCGTCAAGACAGACTATGAGTATCATTTGAGTCACCTCCATATCAAAAGATGTGGTTACACCACGGATATTTCTATCTGTCTCGGATTATAAAAAAGATGCTGTCCTATTATCAGGACAGCATCCCAGCAGAATTGTAGGCATCTTCCCAATAGAAGGCCCTCATGCCGTGCCGATCGATTTTCTTTGTCAGGTCGATGAGTCTGAGTGAAGAGAGTGGCTCGCCACGCTCCAGAAGCCATTCTCCCTGGCGCCTGTATCGCATAATCCAGAACCAGTGGTATTCGATCAGAAAGGCTATGCACGCTGCCCGAATTCTACCCAATTTCCATCCTCCTTATCATTCTATCAGATAGACTATCTATCTACAAGTAAGATTATAATGGGGTAGAAATAAAACTTTTGGCGAAACCTGTCGAATACGAGAGCATTTTGTGTAAAAGCATGGGGAAGCAAAAAAGGGGAAGTCCTACAACGGACTTCCCCAATCTCATACATAAGGATTGAATCGTGCTATATCATTTATGGCCGCCGGCTGCGTCTTCGATGATTACATCGACAAGCCGCTTTACCTTGCGCTGCTCAAATGGAGAGAGTTTCATCAGTTTCTCCGTAATTTCAGAACTAATGATAACGGATGATACTGTCAGCACATCTACGAGTAAGGTATTTGCGTCAACCTCAAGAGCGTTGGCGATTGCAACGAAGGTTTCAAACTTCGGAACCTTGTCGCCACATTCGATATTACTCATGTACTTGGTTGAAATATCTACCTTGGCTGCCAGTTGAGACTGCGTCATACCGCGCGCTTTCCGCGTCTGTTGGATCCGCTGTCCTATCTTCGCTGCGTCCAACTTTACACCTCCTAATAGATAGAGTATCTTTCTATTAGGAGTATAAAATGCATGGGAGGCAATTCAAATCCACCAGTCCTAAGACTATCTATCTATTTGTAAGACTATTTGGATTTTGCAAAAAAAGGGGGGAGGGGATTCTATCATGAAATAGATTCCCCTCCCCAAACGGTATACTTATGAATGTCTTGTCCATTGTTGCCGTTGGTCCTCAAACACGCGTGTTATGCTGTTCCAGGTAGTGTGGCCTTTGGCATGTGCATCAGGTCATTGAATTTCTCGCGGTCGATTGCATGATACTTTCTTTCCCGGATCTGAAGATAGAGTCGGAGCGCTCGGGTAATCAGTTCGCAAGCATAGACATAGAGCAACGGCCGATTTTTGAGGATCTCGCTGTCATTGAATATGTCCATACCTTCCTGAAGTTCTCTCCAATACGGGTTCCCGTCATGAAAGAACGGGTGAGCTTCACCCTCCGGCCGATCTGATGTGCCAATATTTTCAGGGGAAAACAACCTTGAGGTGTATTCAAAGACACACTGAAGTACCTTATCATCCTCAGCAGTATCTAGAAACCGGGGCAACGCATCCAGGTACAGCATCGCTTCCCGTAGCGTCTGAACGCGAATGAGGAGCTCGCTATAAAGCCAGTGGTAGCGGTTGCCATCCGTATCATAGCCCCGTTGTAGTGACTTCAGATAGCGCTCCAGGTATGCTTCATAGATATGTCTGAGCAGTTCCACTCCATATAGGGTCATCATTTCATTCATCCTCCCATGGAAGAAAGCCGAAGACCTCCTTGAACAACTGCATATACCGCTTGAAGCCAGCTTCATTGAGCGGCGCCTTTAGAGAGGTGCAGGACCACATGATCATCTCCTCCTCCGGAATACAGTACTTGGATGTGATGAACTCGTTCCCGTTATAGTGGGGTTTCGGTTCAGCACAGATGCTCTTCAGCTCCTGTACGGTTGTTGCATCCAGTATCAATTGCGTCCTCTTTTCGATAATGGCATCCACAATGTCATCTCGTATTTGCATCTCTCTGTATGAATTGGCGCGTTTATGCGTATCCCACAATGCAGAGATTTTCTCCTCTAGCACTCGTTTTGGCAGTTGCTTTAATTCGTGAGTTGTCAGGCTCATATCCGTTCTCCTTCCAACATTCGCGGAACCTTCTTTGTACTAAACTCAATACCATTCCCAATAGAACAGGGCAGTATCATCGTCAGGTGCCACCACAGGCAGCGGATCCCAGCTCTTCTCGATAGACGCTGCATTAAATTGCCTCAACACGTCCTCGCCGAGGAGATAGTAGCCGGTGTTTTCCACATTCTCTAAGGCATCGTAGAAAAAACTCTGCACACCGTAGTGCTTGCGCCAGTATGCGATTTCCTCACGGCGGAAGACCAGGGTTCGTTCGTCCTCATGTACGGTGTACTTCTCGGCGATCTCCTCCGGCGTCAGCGTGATGTGCCTGCCACCCTCGGATTCAGGATCTAAGAGTCCAATTCGTCCATCACCGCACCATTCACAGGCGTAGGCCTGCTCAGAAAGGCCATAATCCCTACGAACCGCTTCTACATTGAGATAGGCGGTCTTTACAAGAACTTCCTGCGTGTACGGACGGAGCTCCTGAATGAGATCTTCATAGTCGTCCGGCCGGGGGATAAGGCAGTAACCTTGATTGAGCAATTCTTCCTTGTCGAAAACTTTGTTTTCAAAGGGGTCCGGTTTCTGCACCTTGTAAACACAAATATCCAAGCCCATGATCAAATTCCTTTCATTACAAATAAAATTGGTTGTCGCAGGTCACGATGTCTCCATACCGGAGATCGTTCGTGCCCGGGATCACATCATCCAAGCTGACCGTCCTGAGCCGCCGACGTCGCCGTTCATATTCATGGCCAACGGCTGAGCGCATTGCGTAGAACGCTATAACCTCGAAGTTATACTTGCGAAGCTCCGGGATGGCGAACCAGCGTTTTACACTGCGGCAGTATCGGAAAATTACAATGTCATACCACTCATCCACGGGCAATCGTCGTAACTTGAGGTACTTATAGACGATATCATGGTGTTCTGCGGCAAATTTACGCTCAGCTGCTGTCATCGGCGCGTTAAATCGATCTCGCCTCATGGAGCAGCCTCCTTCGCTCTGCACTTCCTGTGCGTCACTCGACTGTTCCGCATACCCGATTCTCCTGTCTGTGATGCCTTAGAAGTGATAGTCCAACACATTGCCCAGGTAGTAGACTGCCTCCGCGTTGGCCTCTCTCAGCCAATCGCAGAAGGGCTTCAGTTCATCGCGCTCGAAGATGTAATAGCCATAGTGATCGCGATACGAATCATTGAGCTTATACATGAGATAGGAAAACTGCTGATTCGCCGGACCGGGTTCCGTTCCGATAAAGGCGCCCAGGGAAGCGGTCAGCATCAGAGCGCAGAGTTCCCTGAACTGCTTGTAATTGTCCCGGAAATAGTTCTCACGTCCCTGAGGTGCAAGCCGGAAGGTATGCTTCTCTTTGCCGGCCTCCAGGATTCCCGCTTCGGACTCAATAAAATAGGCAAGCTCAGCCTCTTGGTCACTTACCTCAGCAACATAATCCGCGACCCCATTATGAAAGTACTCGGGAATGCTGTACTCATTCATCAGGTCTTCCTGCGCAATGGGTTCTTGGCTCACTTGAAAAATTCTGCTATGCACACCAAACATCCTTTCTAAATCTGAAATAGTGAGGGGGTAGCAAAACGAGCTACCCCCTCAAAGACCACTTAATTTGTTTTACCTTGGTGTATATCCGGCATCATTTGCATCCATCACAGGTATCGCAGTCACGCGATTGGAGGGTGTCATTTTCGTCCAGATACACACAATCACTTTCGCCCCAACACATCTGATAGATCTCATACGCATTCCGGTCGCCGTCGAAATACTCCACCTGCTCTTCGCCATTGCGAATAACGCGGTGGCCAGTGTTGTATCCGATATTCTCGTCTGCCCACCAGTGCTCAATTTCAGCATCCGGATACATCTCAGCGAGTTTCATAATGACCGGCTCAGGATTGCTCCATGCGGTATCGAACAGGATCGTATCCGTGTTGGGAATGACGGTATCAGATGCATTCCACTTGGTTCCCCAGTTATGGATACACCACTCATACCATGTAGGGAAGCTGTACTTCTCATAGTTGGAGACGTACTGCCGTCCCGTCTCATAGGCCTTATCTCGCTCTTCGCAAGTCGCACTGGACATCTGTTTCCGAACCATGTCAACCACCTTTTCCGGCCAGCCGGTCGGGTGGAGCATGTTGGTGACCAGTTTATTGAGGGGTACGTTCTTGATCGGATCCAGGTCTTGGATTGGGATGGTACACCGCTCCGTCAGGAAGTAGACAATGAATCGCTCTGTCATAGAACCAGACTCCATGTTCAGTTCGACGGGCATCGGAATCAACTTGTTGAAATCAAAATCCGTTGCACCATCTTCCTCGCTGAAAAGAGGCAGATTGACGATCCCAGGCATTTTCACGATATTTTTCACCCAATTTGGCATAATTCAATTCCTCCTATTCAAATCATCATCTGTGGTGTCAGGCATTCGCTTGAGCCGCTTGCTGTTCGGCAATGAGTTGCTTCGCCTCACGGATTTGCTTAGGCCCATTGGTGAGTTCCCAGGCTTCGATATAGCGGCAGGTCTGAACCATAAGCGTGAAGAAGTCGTAGTCGTTGATATTCACGAAGACAGAGGGGCCTTTCACATAGGAACCCTTCTTCATGTGGATACCACCAGTCTGCGTTGTCTCCTTGATGCCCCGTCCATTCTCCACCATGACACACCAGGGATAATTCCTGGGACGCCCGGTTTTATCCACAGATGCTCGTTTAATGGACACCTTTGTCACATAGCTCATGCCGTTTTCATCCGGCTTCCCGAAGATCTTGTCTTCCATGAATTCGAAATGCTCTACGCCTAACTGCACACGGCTAAGCGCATAGCGGAAAAATTCCGGAGACAGATTGGCCATGACCCTGACGGTCTTCTCTCCAGTCCCATTGGAGTAGTCCTGGAGCACCATACCGATACAGGAGCGCGGTCGGCTGCCATCGCCTACCTTCTCACCCTGCGCATGGATATGGGCATAGTACTCGATTGGCGCTGGCTTGAGCTTGTCGTTGAATTCCACCAGTTTCTTGTTGGTCATATAAATTGCAATCTGGTTTTGAATCCATCGGTTTTCCATGTTTACTTCCACCTTTCATTTCAAATCTCGCATTGATTTGTTCATCGGACGTTGAACGCCTGATACACTTGGGGATCGTCAGTGGCCTGGATCGGATACACGGTGATGCTTGGGAGACCATGATAGACCTGGTCGAACGCTTCAGGCAGGTACCCAAAGACCGCCAGCGCCTTTCTCTTCGCATCATCCAAGTCATCTGCCAGAATCACAAATACCTTCTGCCCGTCGCCGAATGTCTTATAGGCGATGAAGATGTGCTTGGCGATGATTCCAAATGCCTTCGATCGCGGCATACAAAATTCGTTCTCCGACTCGTTCCATTTAGCGTCCTGAAATGCCGCAGTGACCTGCTCAATGGACAGATCCACCGTGACATCGGTCGCCACCAGTTGGAAGCCATCTTCATAGAGTTCCATCCAGACATGATCCGACTCTGTATGAGTCCCGAACCGCTCTGCTGGGAGGCCCACTACTTCGGGGATGAAGTAGCAGCCATCATCCAGTGTGGAGAGGATGGTTTTCTTCTGCTCCTCAGTGACTTCGCCTTTCACCACACAGCTGTTGAGGACCTTGTAGTTGTCGGCATCTCGGTAGAGATAAAGAATCCGCGTATTCATATGGCGCCTCCTTGCCAACCCATCAGCCGAAACGATTCAAGTGGGTTGCGATGAACTCATTTGCGTAATAGCAGATCAAGTTCACCATTTCACCCATGCCCAGATACGCCTCTTTACTGGTGGACAGCGTCTTCATCACATATACCCGCACTTTGGAATGGAGCGGTTCCATCTCTTGCTGAGGCATCCACTCGCCGTAGAAGTAGATATCGCCATAGATCCCTTCGCAACTTCCGTATACCGGGTAGCCGATCACATCGAAGGAACAAAGGCGTACTTCATCAAAGCGTGTGGTGATGCATATCCCGTCGTTCTCCAGCGCGCAGTTTTGCTCTGCCGCTGCAAACCTGGGATCCTGGCGGGCTAAATTCACAGCCTCTCCCATGATCTCGCCGATCCTAAAGTACCGCTTGTCTTCAGACACGCACCGCATCCCCTTTCTTATTGTTCTGCTCCTCAAATTGGGTAGGGCTGTTGCAGGATGCCAAATCCAACTCCTCTCGCTGCGATGGATAGAGCTGCCAATAGATTTGGAGCACATGGACATCGCTGACTCTGTATGCCTTCATCTTGGCGTATCGCTTTTTGAACAGCATGTACTCCCCGTTCCAGGTCAGCTTTCCTTCCATGCCGTGGTAGGAGCATCTCCTGTTCACCACTTGGTCACCAATCCTGAGGATTTCCTTGTGGATATTCTCTGCGTCAAACCAAGTCTCGTACTGGATTGTCAGTTCCAGGTTCGGACAGTTCTGGCAAATCATCTCCACATAGGCCACAACTCGTTTACACAACGCCATCTTCCATTCTGCCGGATGCTCACGGTTGAAGGTGAGCGTAAAGTAGGAGTAGTCTCTTCGGCCGGGCATATCCTGAAACTGATTGCACCAGAAGTACAGTTCCCACATGACACTGGCAAACAAAGTGTTGTCGTCCCTGTCGGACTCGAAATTGATGCAGATGAAGTTACTGGCGATGTTGGACATCAGATGATGCATGAAGCTATCACGCTCATTTACGATGTTGCGTTGGATGCGCTCACGCTCAGCATCTTCTTTGCCTTCGAGCAGCTGTGCTTCTAGCTTGCGGTCCTCCTCAGTAAACTGATAGGAAAACCGAAGAGAGTGAACGGATTCCTTGGCGAACCCTTTCCGCACCCAGAGCTCCCAATCGGGAGCCTGACAGCTCCTGTCATGAACAGTCCTCATACCTTCGCCGCCTCCTTTTTCGCGGAAGTGGAGATGGTCTGGGCGCAATGCAGGAAATACTCCGTTGGATCCCAATCGCTGATGACAAGCACGACTGCTTCATCCGGGTGATTATCGCACATGAAATCGCCTTCACCGATGTAGGTGCAGTGATGGCAGGCTGCTGGATCGCAGATCTTTGTGCTGGCTCGCTTCTTCTTTCGCTTCATGTCAGTTGTACCTCCTCTTGTTCGGCGACCGGTTCGGGTCGCACTTCATTTGAATATGACAGGAGGAGAGCCATTCAGCTCCCCTCCAAGTCAATACCACTTATTTGGGCAGATTCCGCGCAATCAGTTGCGTGAGCATAATTGGGAGTTGGTTTAGGTCTGAGATATCCAGATACCCATTCCCATAGATGCGCTCGATCCGATCCCGATCTGTTCCAATGGCTGCTGCGAAGATCTGCACCCCGCGACGGCTATACTCCAGTTTGATACCGCGAAGGTCAGCTTCGGCTGCACTCCCGCTGTATCCGTCATCATTAGGCTGGCCGTCAGAGATGATGATGAGCATTTTGACCTCTGCCGGGTACTTGTGCAGTTTCTCCGCAACAAAGCGGAGGGCGGCACCATCCCGATTGCAACATCGAGCGCTCATGTCCATCAAACGGTAGCGGTCATTTCGATCCACGGAGTCAAAGTCCGCATAGGAGTAGATGTCTACCGTCCCGCAATCAGCTGTATGTCCCATGATCATCACCGGAACGCCTAACTGCGAGCAGAAGTCGTGGACAACGATTGCCGTCGCTCTGGCTCTGGTGATCCGATCACTGCCACACATACTGCCCGACTCGTCCACCAACAGTGCAACTGCCAAGTTGATAGGCTCTGTTGGCAGGCGGCTGTTACAGAAAATTCGGCCATCGTCGCGATACAGGGCATGCTGATTGAGGCGTTTCCCGACCAGTAACCCCGTCTGCTTGCCACCTTGACGCTTGTCTTGCAGGATAGGCTTGACGCTGCGCTGAAGGCGCTTTGAGAGTTGTAGGAGGTCTGGAGCCACTGTGTTGTAGGCATCAATCAATTCCTGGTCAATGTGGGCCATGCGATTGATGACTACATGGACGCCACGATGTGCGTTACCATAGGAGATGCTGTTCGCTTCACACTGAAGTTCCTCCGACAGTTCCTCTTCCATCGCCTCGTAGACCTGTGCTTCTGCCATTTCTTCAAGCATGCGCTCCGTATCGCTTGCTGCATGACTGTACCCGCTCCCGGTATATCCGGAGTTGTAGGATACAGAGCCTTCATCACCCTGCCCCTCCATTTGAGAGACATGGGAAGCGATTCTGGCGGTCTCTTCTGCAAGGACTCTGGCTGCCTCTTCTACCAACTGTTTCGAGAGATCTTCACCCGGTTGAAATATCCCATTAGATGGGATGGGGCTGCTCTGTCCCTCCGGCATATTCGGCATTTGGGGAAGTTGCCCGGCTAGTGCTGCTACCACAGCCTGAATCGCTGCTTGTGCATCTTCTTCCTCAGATTCAGAACCGACACTGCCGCCAGCACTCCCGCCGGCACCGTCGTCCTCTTCGTCATCCTCTTCGCTTCCGGTGCCAGTCGTAGCGGTGGAATTGCTGCCCGCTCCCGGTTGCTTGGACTGATGACTCCCGCGCTGCTGCTTAGCATCCTGCTGCATTTGCCGCAAGGCATCGAAGCATCGTTGCAGGAGAGGCCACATCCCAATGAGGATTGTCGTCACTGCAAAGCAGCGGGATCGTGCATCCTCGTCCCGGATACACTCATCCACTACCGGGATAAACTCCAGCAGCTTGTCCATGAATTCACCTTGATACTGGGAGAGGTTATTCACCTCTCCCACACGGACATACTGGATCAGGAGATTCAGGAGAATACTGTGGTCATAGTATTTCTGATCGACCATATACTGAAGATCTGGAACCGTTTCGGAATAGCGCACGTTATTGAGTGCAATGCCGCGTGCGAACCGGCCTGGAAACGCAGCGGTCATTCTAGCATCCACATAGCCATCCTCCAGAATATTTTCCAAGGTCTTTGCGGTTTGAAAAATAGCTGTGAGCGGCACATCATCCAGTTCGTCCAGAAGTGCCTTTTGGATCTCTTCAGCATAGAGTTGCTGTGTGCCGTCGAGGGTTTTTGGCAGGCTCGGATAGAACTTGCCACGCAAAAGCTGTGTGAAGTATCGCTCCCACACGCGCCTGTCTGTATAGAGATTGTGGCCGATCTCATGACCATCCAGGCCTTCCAAACTAATCGACTTCAATTCGCGTGTCGGCATACTCTCTGTGATGTGATTGCTCACATTGAGCCAGATCCCCATTGGGCTTGTGTATGCGATCGTTTGATCTTCCTGATCCGCAACAATCGCGACAGAAATTGGCCTGCGGTATCTCTTAGTTGCTGACTCTGTGATGTCGGTCATGTATCCCCGGTACGCTCGCGATGTGAAGAATTCTTCATCGCTGATTTGGCTTTTTCGCTCCAGGATCCGTTTCCGAATCTCTCGATGGGATGCTCGCATCAGCTGACACCCCCTCAAGCACTGACACACACGACTTCTTGGATCAGGTCGTGGAGCGCACCCTCCAGCTCATCCGCAAGTTCTGCGGAGTTTGCGTTCTGGTGGTACCATAGGAGCCGATCACCCATACCATAGAGTCGGATGATCAGGGGCACCTTGCAGCAGGACGGGTAGACCATAGGGATGACGCAGGTCTCGATGCCGGAATACGCAAACACGATATCCAGCACATGTGAGATGTACGCCGCGACACTTTGTGGTGTGGCAGCATCCCCCTGTGGCCGTTCATCTTCCAAGCAGGAGACTGCAACTGCAACAGCGCATCGGAAGCAAATCATTTCGTCGTATTTCATACCTTTCACACCTCACAATTCATCTCATATACTGTTTCTCTAAGCAGGTCGTGATCAAATCCGCCCGATTCTCCGGATCCGCAGAGGCGGAAGCGATGATGGTCGAAAGTGCCGATTCATACGGGTCCTTTGTAATCATGGTAGAGAGAACCCAGGCTTTTAACTCACGCATACCGCAGCTGCCGTCGGTGATCATCGTCTGCCGACAACGTGATGCGATGTCCTGTACAACAAGAGCCATCTTCGTCGTCTCCTGTTCGTCGGTGTAACCTGTGACATTCATCACACGTTTGACCATAGTGGCGATGTCCGGTGTCTCAATGTCGTAGATCAGATCCATTCTGGAAATAACGCTCTGGTTGACATCCTTACACCCCGCGTAATCGGAGTTGGTTGTTACAATGATGACCGTGTCTGGATGCCGTTCCACCCGCTCGCCAGTGGGAAGCGTAATGGCCTGGCAGTTATCCAGGAGTGAGTTAAGGCCCACCAGCACGCCAGGATTGGCGATGCAGGAAGGTTCCTGGATTTCAACCAAGTATCCATGCCGAATCGCCTCTAAAAGTGGCGTATCCACATAGCGGATCCGCTGCCCGTGCTGCTCTTCTTTTTGAGCCAGGCGCCCCACTGCGATCTCAATGAGTTTGGCCAGTACATCATCTTCCGTCTTCATGTCATCATAGACACCAGTGAGTTCCTCATAGACAGAAGGTGGATGCATGATGATGTCCGAGATCCTCGGGAGTTCGCCGCCGGCATTGCTCTGTTCTGCTATCCCACTCGTGTCGGGTATGAACTGGCCAATCAGATCGGAGATCTCCGTATTTGCACTGCAAGTCATGAGTGTATACGGGAGATGAAGTCCTGCTGCTATGGCCTGTGCTCCCATCGTCTTGCCGGTTCCAGCAGGGCCACGAAGCAGGAAATTCCGCATTGGCTGACTCGACTGAGTGGTCATCTTCGCATGTTCACACACGCGCACGACCTCATGTGGGATTACATACCAGTCAGGCAATTTGGGTACCATTGCCTCTTCGCGGGCAGTCAGTTGCCGCTGCTTCAGCACGTATTTCCCAGCAAAGTCATTGAGGTTTACTGTGGGTGTCGTGACAACATGACTGGATCCCAGTTTCAAAATGCCGAACTCACCGTATGTGGCGCCAGTGGGGGAATAACTTCCCTTATCCAGTGCCAGTGGTGAGATCGCAGCAATGTTTCCCGTCGTTGGAACAGCCAGCTTAACCCCAGCTTGTCCAACCTGCGTGGCCGACTCGATCCGGCGGTAGATGTTGTCGCAAAGCCGTAATGCACAGTCAAATGCGATATCCATATCCGGCCAACCGTTCTGCATAGAATCCTTGAAAACAGCGAAGTTATCTTGGAACTCTTCCTCTTGTTCGAGAACGGGCATCAGGCAGAAAAAGAGCGCGGAGCCAGATCCATTCCCTGGGCCCACCGTGTAGGCTTTCGGGGTGTCGCTTCCATCCTCAAACTGACTGGCGATAAACTTTCCCGTATTGGGGTTGAACACAACGCAGTCGGTCTTGTTGGCTGAATGGTATTCCGCAATCCTGAAGTTTTTATCCTGGTGCCCGATGGCGCCAAGCCCATCTGTGTTCTGGCCCTTTTCGGAAGCCAAAACGAGATTTGCATACGCTAGCAGAGCGCGGAGCGATGGCGCGTGTAAAGTGGCTTTCCTGAGGCGCCCGGCACAGTTATAGCGGGACAAACCGGTGTCGTGCATTCCGGAGTATTTCGGATCATCGAATGGTTCCGGCAATGTCAACTTAAATGTCCACGATTCAAACAGTTTTCCTCTTGCCATAGTTCTTTGACCTCCAATATGTGCATTACCATGTGAGCAGCAGCCCTTCCGTTTGGATGGAAGCGGTGATCTCATCCTCGTTCAGAAGATGACAGAAGTCATCCCAAACCATCCTGGGCGGGAAATCCTTCAGGAGCTCCACAGATTCCTCCTGGCCGGCGATCTCGATGACAACTTCCCCATTGTCCTTGACAAGGAGCCGTTTATGGCCCTGGGTATTCAAGTCATCGATCATCTGACAGAGAATGCTCTCGCCCTGAGTCTGATACCACGCCTTCACATCCATACGTTCCAAAAGATCCTCTTGGGCCAGATCGTCTTTGGATGCCAGTTCCATCTCTGCCGCATCCTTCAGAGGGATGGCTTGTAGCATAGTGATGGTGAGCCTGCCTTCAGAAGACAACACCACTTCCCCGAAATTAAATGGGTCGGTATTTGTTGTCCGAATTCGAAAGCGCCCGCCCTGGCATAATTCCGCTGCCTCTGGCCGTTTCAGCCAAAGCCAGGAAACCATCGGGTAACTGGCTTTGAGCTGTTCCGTGATCCGATAGTTCACCTGGCGGATCAGGAACAAATCACTCTGCGTGGCCTGCGATGCCGACTGATTGACAGGTACCTCTTGGATAGCCGCCCTGGACTGCGATGGTGGTGGTTCAGATGCCTTTGGGTGGATCGCCCTCCTGTGTCGCATCCATTGGATTGAGTTGTCAACACCATGGAATGACAAAATAATCAACCAGAAGAGGACAGATGCGACCGCAAGCCAATGGAGTGCCGGAAATTTGAATATCGCACTCAGCATCATGGTGGGTGCCACCAGGTATTTGAAGAGAGTAAACAGCTTTATTCGACGAATAAACGCCATAGAACCATCATCCTTTCCATATTCAATTTGTCTGGAAAACAGAAAAAGCGGGACTGCAAGTACTCTCAAACTCGCAGTCCCGCCTTATATGTTCTGTTGTTCCGTCACAGCGGCAAATCGTCTTCGTCGCCAATGGTACTCTCCGGATGAACCGTGCCTTTGGACCGATTACTCGGAGCAGGCACCTCTGAGTCATCTTCGCCTTTCGGCTTGCCCCCGATGTAACCCCAGTCGAAGAGTCCGACATCCAGCGAAATGCGGATATCGCCATTCTTCGTCTGGTATTCGCGGGGATTGAAGGAACCCGCCACGTGGATGAGGCGCCCCTTCTTCAGGCCGGCCTTGCTGACGCGATTGGCAATAAACTCGTTGCCGGTACAGTTGTAGAATGCAGCGTTCTCAGATGCTCCAAACTGGTTGTTCACAGCTAGTCTGAAGGTTACGAATTTACGCTGATCCTTGCCCTCCCGAATCTCCGGTTCATTGACGACTCGCCCGATGAGATTGATTGTTGCGTTTGACATGATCGACATTCCTTTCTTCTGGTCTTAGCCAGATATATATTCCAAACACCAAAACCGGTGATTTGGTCAAATAAAAAGCAGCCATGTGAAGTTGGACGGCCGCTGCCCCAACCACACTAAGCTGCAAAGCGCCTTGAGTCACTTGCTCAAAGGCTCACTGCTTAATCAAAACTCCAACTGGAGAAGACATTTTCTAGTAAGAACACAGTAAGCATAGCATGAGCCAAGCGCAACCTCTATAATACCAAAATCTACTTGCGGTTCAGTCGAGGATATCATATCCGAGCAGAGTCCGTGCGGGTATGAGTTGGTCAGGCAATGAGGCAAGTGTGACCTGGTCATCCGTACCGCCGATATATAGGCGGTATGTGGCGCCGGGCGTGAGTGTGTTCTTTCCGGATATCATGATTCTGTGTTCGTGTTGCGCCATATCTGTAAGGACCAAGAGATGCCGATTTCTCAGTGGAACTTTCCCATCTGAGCACACGATTCCTTCAAGAACCTCATAATGATGCTGTTGGACGATCCGATACAAGCCCCAAATCTTTAACCCACCTAAGACACCCACAGCAGCCGTCAGGCATAGGAAACTGTGATCCCGGCTGACAATACCCCAAATCAGTCCAAATACCATAATCCCACAGCTCATCAGGGTAGTTTTCAATAAAGTCCTTTGAATCGGAATTGGAATCTGTTTCATAATACTCCTCCTCATTCATGACATAAAAAAGGAAGAGGGCGGTAGCCGTCCTCTTCCTCATGTTTTGGTTTTCACTTTAGGTGTGTGCGGATCCAATTGAGCAACTCCTTTTCAGTGGCTCGATCGTCAGCAACCGCGATAAACATATCAGCCAACTCACCGGACACCAACTCTAAGTAGTATCCATTCCACTTCAAAAGAAGTTGTACCATCATGGCACCAATCCACTTATTGCCATCAAGGAAAGCATGGTTGGTAGCCAGGCCATAGCCCAGACGGGCGATCTTTTCCACATCGGAGGGGAAAAGGTCTTGACCGCCAAAGGACTGCATTGGTGCCGCTACTGCGGATTCTAAACAGCTGCGATCGCGTAGCCCGTCAATTCCACCGCTCTTCTGAATGATTTTACTGTGAATGAGGATGATATCCTCCACGTCAATCCAGATCATTCAGCCATCCTCTTGTAGTCATCCGCAAACTCTGCCAATAACTGCTCTGTATCCGCCAGCATATTCTCTCGTGACAGAGACGTAGATTGTTCCTGTACAGTTACAGGAAATGGCATCCCCTTCGCCCGCACAAATGCGTTGGCGAAGATGTTGAACGCAGTGGAAGTTGTCATCCCAAGCTGATTACAGATCGTGGACATCTGAGCCTTCACCTCAGAATCCATGCGAAAAGTCATATTCCTATCCATTATGCAGGCCTCCTTTGCACGACTATTATATTACACATTATGTGCATTTGCAAGCCGGTATATCAAACAGATGAGGACTCAACAGGGGATTTCCAGAATGACTTGCCGCCCAAGGTAGAGATTCGACACTGCCTCCAGCACCGGATTGGTATTGGTAGAGTGGAACTCTTCGTTGGCAATATGCTTCTGTGTGGATGTATTGTCGGCATAGATGCCGGCGATCACTTTCTCGGATGTGCTTACATCTGTGATGTTTCGGTCAAAGCACCTGACCAGCTCCGCTGTGCTTAGAGGTGTCTGCTCAATGAGGCTGAGGATCCTATGCTCGGTATCAGTCAGTTTGCGCGACCGGGCTGCCGTTAGGACATCGGTAACAGGGAGTTTACCCTTGGCCAAAAGTCGCAAGATACACCAGGCCTTTTTGGGTGGGGCGATCCGGTATGGAACCACAAAGGCATCTGCCAGCATCCGATAGAGGGCATCAACGCCGGTATAACCGATGCCGGAGATGATCAGCCGCCGTTTGATAAGCATGGACAGCATCTGGTCAAAGTCCGGTGCCGGGCTTGACTGATAACTCATGACAGCAGTGTATGCCTTCTTCAGTTCATCGTAGGTCATCACCTCCCAGAGCAAACTGCTCCAGATTGCAAATTCCGGAATGGAGATTGGGTGATACTTCCCAAGTTTCTGAATGTATACGCTTTTCTTTCCGTTCTCTACCTTCACATGATAGCAGCCAATGGCAGCATAAAAGGTAATCATCAATACCCCTCCCACTTTATCGTTCTATTCCCTTATACGCCATGGATGTTCTTGGAACAACAAATCAGTTGAGAGCGGCAATGAGTGTTGGTTCCTGCATCAGCTTCACACGTGCTCTGGATATCCAAGCGTTGACATTATTCACAGTGGTCCCATAGTGCTCTGCAATTTCCCGACTACTGTAGCCCAGACATTTTAGTTCCAGAGCCTCTATCCCACGCTTGGCGATACCTGTGTATCGCGCCTTACATCCAGAGACCACTTCTGCAATCTGAGTACAGGTGATTTCGGAATCGATGTCGTAGTCCACACTGAAGTGCCGCAGAGAAATGGATTCATTATCTGGTTCGGTGGGGAGATCGGAATGAGTATTCATCAACCTGTTATGTTTCCGACAGTGGTCGATTATCGCGTTGTAAATAAGTACAGCGGCAAAAGGAGAGAACTCACCCCTGGCTGGTGTGTACCGCATGGCAGCGTGGCAGAGCGCCTCGCAGCCAACAGAGTAGAAATCATCAAAGGTGAGCATCACACAGCCGTTCACCTTAATGCGTTTCCGGATGACTTGAGTGACCAGATCCAGATGTCCCAAAACCAAGTCGCGCTGGTAATCTGTCATGATATTCATCATCTTCATAACCTCCTTCAGCTGGCGCGTGCATTTCGTTGCAGCACGCCCTCACATTTTTGGATTAACTGTTCACAGCGATACTCATTGAAGTGGCCAATGTGGGCATCGCGGAGGGGAATGCAGAAGAAATCAGCCATCCATCGATAAGCCTGCTGACGGGACATCACCCCGGTCTTCCAAATCTGATCAAAGCTCCGATGGGCGACGATCCGAAGATGCCGCAGATCCCCATTGGCCAGCGGACCCATGGGCTGCTTTGTCCCCGGACACGCCCGCACATAGGACTCGCAGCTGGGGAAGTTGCGGCATACATACAGTTCACCCGCAGCACTTTCATCGCCGTAGATCTCCGATGCCGGCCGCAGGTCGGCGATTGCCCCGCAATACGGGCAACGGACTGGCTGCGTCCGCTTCTCTTTCTTTCGTTTCATTTCATGACCTCCAATCTTTTTCTGTCTCTATTCTTCTTCCTCCCATCGCTTACCCTCTTATCTCCCGTCGCCACCCCGAATTTCGGGGATTTTGAAGCTCAAAATGGGGATTTTTGAGGGTTTTCAAAAAAATTTACAAAAAGTTCATAAAATAAATGAGAGAAAAAAGAAATCAACCGCCCTGGTTAGGGCGGTTGATGCAATGCGATAAGTGTGATAGAGTACTGATTATAGGACTGCATAAGGTGTAGGATAAGAGCACGATAAGATAGCATCCACGAGGAAGGTATGCCCAACCTTGGGATGCCCCGTTCCAGAACTAATCATGTGGTTTCCCAAAGCGCATTCGTTTCCCAGCATAAGCTGTCGAGAGGGGGAGTTTGGAATGGCGAGGTCACCGTACCAGAAGCTGAAGCCGCTGTATATCATGAACTACCTGCTTCAGAACTCAGATGAGGATCATCCGGTTACAATGAAGCAAATCGTAGAATACCTGGATGCCCAGGGGATCAGTGCGGAGCGTAAGAGTGTCTATGACGACTTGGAGGCGCTGCGGGTATTTGGTCTGGACATCGTGCATGTGGAAGCGGGCCGATTTCAGGGGTACTTTGTTGCACAGCGCAGTTTTGAGTTGCCCGAGTTGAAGCTGTTGGTGGATAGTGTCCAGTCCTCGAAGTTCATCACACATAAGAAGACCGCGACTCTGATTCGCAAAATCGAGAAGCTGGCCAGTATCCACGAGGCACAGCTGCTTCAGCGCCAGGTCTATGTGAAGAACCGGATCAAGACCATGAATGAGTCGATCTACTTCAATGTCGATGAGATTCATAACGGCATCTCACAGAATAAGAAGATCCAGTTCAAGTACTTTGAGTACACCATCGAAAAAACACGCCACTTCCGCAAGGACGGCGCATTCTATGTGGTAAGTCCCTATGCGCTGACTTGGGATGACGAGAACTACTATATGGTCGCATATGACAGCGAGGCGGGAATCATTAAGCACTACCGGGTCGATAAGATGACGGAGATCTCTGTCATTGAACAGGCTCGTGACGGCAAGGAGGCCTTCGAGTCGCTCGACATGGCGATGTACGCCCGAAAAGTCTTTGGCATGTTTTCCGGTGAGGAGGAGAGGGTCAAGCTGCGCTTTGAGAATCACCTTGTCGGCGCTGTACTGGATCGTCTGGGGCGTGAAGTCATGATCATCCGGGATGGTGATACTCATTTCACAGTCAGCGCCGATATTGTGGTAAGCCCGCAGTTCTTTGCATGGGTTACTGGATTTGGGACATCTGCGGAGATTATCGGTCCCGATAAAGTCGTTGCAGAAATGGCAGCCCATATCCGGTCGGTCGCGAAGCTCTATGAGCGTTCCGATAAAGAAGCGGACAAGTGAAAGAGGGATTATGGAATGGATATCAATACAGTCAAGGGGGCCATCCTTGGCGTCGTAGTTGGGGATGCGCTCGGCGTGCCTGTAGAATTTATGAGCAGAGAAGAACTGACCGCTTGCCCGGTAACTGGGATGCGGGAGTATGGGACCCATGATCAACCTGCCGGCACATGGTCTGACGACAGTTCCATGACGCTGTGCCTGATGGAGAGCCTCACCCACGGGTTGGATTACGGAGATATGGCCTCTACCTATCTGTGTTGGGCGGATGATGGGTACTGGACGCCGCATGGCGAGGTGTTTGACATGGGGCGAGCCACACGAGAGGCACTGGTCAAGTACGCGCATCATGTTCCTGCCCTGGAGTGTGGCGGCGATGGGCAATGGGATAACGGCAACGGATCTCTAATGCGCATTATGCCGCTTGCGCTATACCTGCATGAGACAATGGGCCCGTGCTGGAACGATGAGATGGATGCGTATGAGATCATACATAACGCTTCACGTATTACGCATGGGCATCCTATCAGCTTAATATCTTGCGGGATATACTGTTCCATCTGCAACGAAGTTCTGAGAGGCAACAATTTGGAAATGGCGATCTACAATGGCTCAGAGAAGGCCAAAGCCATTTATGCAAGACGGCAGGAACTAGCTGTGTTCCTCCCGGAATTTCAAAACATCACAATCCACACGCTGAAGGAACTTCCCATGGGCTCAATTCGAGGCAGTGGGTATGTACTCGACACCCTGGTATCTTCGCTGTGGTGTCTACTGCACACCAATAGTTTCAGAAGTTGTGTCCTTCAGGCAGTGAATTTGGGCGAAGACACGGATACGGTTGGTGCCGTCACTGGTGGCCTGGCCGGCCTCTACTATGGACTGAGTGCAATCCCAGAAGAGTGGATCTCTGCTCTGAGCCGCCGGGATGACATTGAAGCGTTATGTGAGCGATTCAATGAGGAATTGAACTGAATCATATACAATGCTAGTGTCTTGCCATCGTGTATATGTTTCGTAAATGGGAGGACATGATAATATTGAGGAGGCATCTATATGAGTGAAAAGTCAGAGGATCGTAACCTTGCCGAGTTGGAACGCGTACTGAAGATCATGGAGCCCTATATCCAATCCTGCCCGCTTTATGATGTTGTGCATTCGGATAAATTTGGTTATCTTCTTATTGCCATGCCGTCAGCTGAGGTGATAGATGATGCCGAGGTCATACGATTGGAGTGCGCTGAAATGCTGCTTCATGAGCTTTTCACAAATCTATGCTATGATTTTATGGAGCAGGAAGGTCACTGTGTGGATTATACAGAAGCGACCGCATTAGAGCTCCGAGAACTGAGGGTATGGATACGCCCCTTCCTGGATCAGTTACCCGAGTATCAGCACATTCTTGACGAAATCCTCTCGGAGAAAGAGTGACACACCTATAAATGAAAAATGGCGGAGCCCGTTTGAGTGGGCTCCGCCATTTTCAATATTAGACGTCGATTGGATTTTGCTGAGGGTCCATAGCGAGTGTCACACTCTGCATCAGGTACTTGCTGCGGCTGACTCCGCACGAATACCCTCACCCAGGTAGATCTCATAGGCGACATCGTCTCCATAGGTATCCTTCAGTGATTGCTCAATGGTCTTGAGGCTATCCATGAGATGCTGCTGCTCCTGGGGTGTCAACTTCTCCACACGGTAGTCATGTGCATGGATCTTGATGTAGAAGTCGTAGAGGTCGGTATCCAGATAATCCTGGACACTGACTTCGTTGGCGGTAAACCATGGTTCCCGCGCCAGCTGGTCATAGAATTCAGGAGGTGGGTTACCGTCATGATAGGAGATATCCACTTCCAGACACTCTGCCTCTGCAAGTGGCAGGACGGCTTCCAGTACATCACCACTTACCTCCGCAGCTGCCACAGAGAAGGAGATATCCATGAGTTCCAGGGTGAGAGCTTGTCTCGTGGAGTACCGCATGGGGTCAAACCAATCTCTACGATCATGGTTGATCTTCAGAGTGTGGTCGGTGATCGTCCAGGCCTCTTTCTCGCCATCCCGGTTGGTAAAACCGATATTCCAGTTATGATAGGTTCCTTTTCTTTCACTGGAATAAAGCGGGTCGCTAGCGTGGTAGTAGACCTTGTACATTCGACTGATTTCTGCTTCCGAGGAGATCAATTCCCAATTCCCTTTCCCAAAGAACTGGTCGAACTCACCGCGGAAGCGCAGTGGCCACGATTGCATATAGTAGGTACCACCCAGTACAGCTGCTATGATAAAGATGACGGCAATCAGGATTCCTATCTTTTTCGCCTTACGCATAGTTTCCCTCCTTCGCAGGTCACGCTGCTATTAGGACTATCGTCCGCAGCAGTTTTTATATTTTTTCCCACTACCACAGGGACAGGGCTCATTGCGACCGATCTTCATTCGCTTCGCATTCCCTCGTTCTGGCATCGATTGCCAGAAGAGTTCGTCGGGCGTGTGGCCCTTATTCGACCAGAGTCGGGTCGTATTTGCCATAGCTGTATATCGATCCAGAAACGGCTGCACCAGTGACTCATGCAGTTTGATATGATGGTCATCCAGGGCGTTGAAGACCTCAGACACACTGCTTTCGGAAGCAATCACAAAGTACAAATCCGTGACCACCTGTTTAGCCATAAGGATAGGCAAATGCGCTTCCTTCACGATAAAATCCTCTAGGGCCACTACCTCTGGTGTCCGCTCATAGTAGTTCCAATTGGCGTATCGAAGCAGCTCTTCCTTGTCTGGTATGTACCTCGTTTTGCCTTCGGAGCGATCCAGCAGGTCCGTCACACCCTCAAAATCGTCCTCAGCAAAGTCGCTGACCATCAGCAGCCCATGCCAGATACAATAGAGCTTTTGCACCACAGAATACTTGAGCAGCACGGAAACTGTCTCTTCCAGATCAGTTTTCTGCGCATTCTGGATGTTGAAGATTTCCACAAACTCATCTAGAGGAAGTGCCCCATAGAGATTGGTTGTGGCCCTGGCATAGTGATTCAGCAGATCGTACCGTTCCTTCCGCTCGTGGATGCCACCATCGCACAGTCTGTGATACACAGCTTGGATCTCATGAGGCATAACCAACATGGTCAGCCGCTTGTTCTCATAAGTGGGAAAGATGTAGGCCAAGTCGAGAAGGCCACTGATGCTGTTTAGCTCCAGTTCCGTTGGCGGGCAGGTCCCGGTGACGCACATCTTCTGGAAATCCCGCCACATGCCATCATTCATGACATAGATGAGCTCCTCCATGCGACCGGGTTCCACCAGGGCCCGGCCAACTTCACCGATCAATTCCTGCTTACGCATTTTGGCACTGCCTTGGACATAGTAGTTTCTCGCCAGTTTCTTGAGGTCTTCTACGCATTTGGTTGCAAGTGCAGAATCCAAGGCGCGAAGATCATCTGCTGTGTATTTCATTACGGTAGTCCTCCCGTGTTTCCCACACATGGGGTTCCTATTTCACCCAGTTTATCATAGGACATGCTTCCTATCAAGAAGTGAATCTATCCATTGACAACAACATCATCTCCGCATATAATGTGTGTAAATAAATTAAAATATTTACACACGAGAGGAGGGCGACGTGATGGCTGAGGTTGATTACAAGGCATTGTGTGAGGAGATATTTGGGACTGCGGATGCAGGGAAGATCCGTGCGCTGGCTACTCAGTGGAAGAAACGGAATGCAGGGCGTAAACGGGTGCTCTCCAAAGCCGATTTGGATGAGATCGATACCATGCGGCAGGAAGGTGCAACGGTATCGCAGATTGCCGAGCATTTTGGGGTAAGTCGGCCAGTCGTCAGTCAGTATATCAATGAACGGCCCAGCAAGGACTATACGATGCGCATTGATTTCCGGCTGGGAAAGAAGACCTGTACGGTAATCTATGTGGATTTTGGACGGGAACAGATTGCAATTCAGAATCGGACAGATGATTTGCTTCACCGGGCATTCGGTGTCAATGAGGTGCCCACCTGGTCGGATTTTGAACTCTTTTTGGAGAGCAGATGCTTTCCCAAGAGTCGCGGTTATGCCAAGCAGATCGTGCAGGGCCTGGGACTCATGGGCGGCTATGATCCCCTGGAGATTGCGGAGGCCACCGGCGGCCGGACGGCAGAGGATGAGATGTATTTGACCTTCCGAACTTATCCGAAGGAGGTGCAGCGGAATGCGCCGCATTGAACTGGATACCGCACGCCAGGTGGAGCGAGCTGGTCACACCTCGAAAGGGGATCAGCCCAAATGGCTGGTGGACAACATCTGGTATAAGGCGGACCACATGGGTTATGAGAGCTTGGCGGAAATCGTGGTGTCCCGGATGCTTGCCAGGTCTTCACTGAACAACTTTGTTCTCTATGAGCCAATCGAGGTCCAGACAGAGTTGAAAGTAATGCCTGGATGCTCCAGCCGTAACTTCCGGCAGCATGCTGAGACATTGATCCCACTGGAACGGCTGCATCGAGCCTATCAGGGCGTAGGTATGGCACAGGCAGTAGGAAAGTTGGAGACGATTGAAGAACGGATCCGCTACACCGTCGATTTTGTGGAGCGAGTCACCGGGCTCTGTGGATTCGGCCGGTACCTCAGCACGATCATAGAGTTGGATGCCTTTCTTCTCAATGAGGATCGGCACACCAATAACCTTGCTGTCATTCGCAATGAGGAAACTGGTAATTTCCGTCTGTGCCCCATCTTCGATCACGGCCTGTCGCTCCTGTCTGATTTGAATGACTATCCCTTGGATGCAGACGTGTATGTCTGCATCCAAAGAGTCAAGGCCAAACCATTCAGCCCGGACTTCGGTGAACAGGCAGAGGCTACCACTATGCTCTACGGCAGCGACTTGCGCTTTTTCTTGACTGCCAGTGACATCCCGGAGCTGCTCCAAGGTTTGGATGAACTCTACGATGTCCAGACGCTCCGGCGTGCGGAGACGGTGATCCGGGAGCAGATGCGAAAATACAGCTATCTCTTCGTGAAGAAGTGATGCCACCACACCTGATTATCGGGATCACATGTGCCGCTCCACGCATCGAAGCAGCTTTTCATCAAAAACGCCGCAAGCACCCTGTGTAATCAGCGACCATGCCTGCTCCTTCTGATATGCACTTCGGTATGGACGATCCTCCGTCAGCGCCACATAGACATCAGCCAGCGAGACGATCTGCGTCCAGGGCATTAGTTCAGAGCCCTGGAGGCCGTCGGGATACCCACACCCGTCGATCCGCTCATGATGATGTAGGGCAATTTCGTAGGCATACTTCTGCATGAATGGACTGTGAAACTGGGGATGAAAATAGATGAGCATGGCGCCATCCACTGTATGGAGGTTCAATTTCTCACGCTCCTGGGCCGTGAGTCCGCCGCGCTTATTGAGGATACTCAGGGGCGTAAGGAGTTTTCCTACATCGTGGAGATAGGCGGCGTCGCTGATCAGTCGCGCTTCGCTGGCGTTAAATGTAAAGCGGGCAAGATGATCTTTCGCGGTAACTCGCAGGATATTCCGTGTAAGCTCTCGGACCATATATGCGTGGCCAGATGGATTCTGGAATTGATTCTTCTGTACTGACTGGACCATCTGATCCACTTGGCTCTTTACTCGCTGTTGCATGTTGATGCTCCTTTGTTCATGATGATAGATTTGAAACTGCCCAAGTCGGCAGCAGGAAGGATGGTGGAATAAATGAAACGGGATATTCGGTTCAAAGTGAGAACACTGGAGGCGCCGCGTGTGGCAGTGAAGGTCCGCAGAAAGGGCAATGATTTCATTGTGGATCCTGAGATACATGAGCCTGTCATTGTCGCGAAGGCTGGTACAAAGATATTCCCGCTTGAAGAACCTGATCATGTGGTTGATACGGACGGCAATTTGATTCCCGCCACAGGCAAGTTCTACTGCTCAGCTGAGACGATTGATCCATTCCACCTGATCTTCGATCTCTTCTAACGCAGCAATTCGGCTCAATATGGAAAAAGAGGGGGGCAGACTCATGGCGAGTCTGCCCCCCAGATTTGTTTGGACCGTATCCTACCCAGTTTGGAATTTACTCTTTGATGATCAGGCCCTTGTACTCCATGTCGGGCGCAAATCGCTCGTCATGGCAGTCGATCAGCAGGTTCATGGGCAGCAGATCGCCAGACTCCATGAGGCACAAGTAGCGAACAGGCGGATACGACTCCTGACCATCCCGCTCCATACGGGCGGAGATGCCTGTGCATGGGAACACGGACCGGATGACGTTGGTGCCCTGGAAGTCCAGGCCATTGTAGTCGATATTGGTGTACCGCTCGCCGTCATCGGTGATGACTGTGCAGGTGCCATCCTCGTGGTCAATGATGACCTTGACATGGTCCAGGTTGAGGTAGATACCTCCCACATTGATGAAGTTGCGCATTGTTATGCTCCTTTCCGGACGGGCTACATGCCCGTCCTATCCGTTTGGTGATTTCTTCTTGATATGGAACTGGGACCATGGCGAATGTGCCATGGTCCCAGACATACCCACATGGGTGTGATCTTAATACCCTGTCTTGGGCAGAGGTGTGATTGGCTGGAATCTGCGCACGATGGTGACCCAGTTGCTCATGGCCGTCTGCCATTCATTGAGATACTGGCCACCAACATCGCTTCGGTTGACGATCTGATAGCCGTTGGGAACAGTTCCCTTGACCTGGACCTGAATGCTGGGTTTGATGACGGAAGCGAATCCGCTGGCGACAGTTCCAAACTCAAATCGGACATCCGTAACATATTCGCCCTGGACCAGACCCAAAGCGGCAGCGCTCAGCCTGACAGAATAGTTATTTGTGGTCAGCAAGTTGCTGGCGAGCACACGGTAGTCGTTTACATTCGTCTTGAAGGTGATTCGGTAGTACAGACGCTGATTGTAGGTGCCTGTCGTGAGGCTCATAGCATTGGTGGCATCGGTGGGGAGCCGGTCATGCCAGTAGAAATTGTTGAGTGCCACATTCGAGGTATTGGCAATGCCAGAGAAGTCATACCGCATGGTCGTACCAGGCTGTACCTCATGATTGCCGGTCTTCTTGATGGTCACGCCCAGCTTGGCAGGCTTATCGTACTGACTGAGCTTGATGATTTGGCCGGGATACTCGATCTCTGCCTCCATCCTCTCGCTGTTGACCTGATAGTACGCAGGCGCGGACACCTCAGTCACATAGTAGCGGCCCAGGGGCAGCGGATCGGAAGCTGCGACACCGTGGGCGTCTGTGGTGATGTAGCCGACGACCATGCCGGATCGTGCCTGCGTGATCTCATAGACAGCACCTTTCAGTGCAGCGCCGGCAGGTGTTCCTGTGACGGCATTGGCCTCTTCCGCATATTTCCGCACCTGGATTTGGCCAGTGACAGCTGTATTCTCCCAGGTAATCTGCGCGCAGTGGCCGCGCTTTACATAGACGGTCTTGTACTGCTCGTCCAGGATGTACCCTTCAGCGGTCTCCAGTTCACGCAGATAATACTTGCCGGGAATCAGTTCGTCATCAATCCAGATGTACCCGTCCTGGTCGGTCTCATATTCGCCCACAGGGTTCTTGCCGGCATCGTACAGAATGAACTTGACGCCATAAATGCCCTTTCGGGTATCTGCGTCGATCTTGTGGATCATAATCGAGGACATACGCTGGTTGGTGATCTCCAGAGTAGCCATCTCTCCATCCTTCACACAGATATAAGCGGGGGTATCATCCAGCTGGTATCCATCAGCCGCTTTGAGTTCGGTCACCTGGTACCAGCCGCTCTCGGCCTCGGGCAGCGAGATAACACCGTTACGATCTGTGGTATAGGTGCCGATGATCTCGCCATTCATCTTTCGCACCTCGAATTTCACACCCTTGATGCGGGCGCCGGTATCTTCATCGGTCTTGATGATCTGGAGGCCGCCAGAGGGCGTGTTGTAGAAGGTCAACGTCTGGGTATCATCTGCTCGGACCACCACGGTCTGGCTGCGGGTGCTCTCGTCGATGAGATACCCGTCTGGAGCCTGCACCTCGGTCACGACAAGTGTGCCGGTAATGCCGCTGATGATGATTTGGCCATTCTTATCGGTCGTATATAGCCCGTTGCTGCTCAGTTTTCCACCCTCGGCATCCACAAAGGAACCATCGGCATAGGTGATTTTGAACTGAGCGCCTTCCAGCGGCTTCTTGCTGGCTGAATCGAGTTTATGGATAATGAGGCCCCCCAGCGGCTGGTTTCGGAACTCAAGGGTCATGGTCTCATTTGCCTTGATCTTGATGGTTTGAGGCGTGTCATCAAGCAGATAGCCATCCTTAGCTCTTGTCTCCTTGACAACGACCGTCGTTCCAGGCTCCAAGCCGTCAATGCGGATGGTGCCCGCACTGTCGGTAACGAATTTCCCGTTGGAGTTGCCAATGACACCGCCGTCGCTGTTTGTCACGAGGAATTCGACATCAGAGATAGGAGCCCCCGTTACCGCATCCTTTTTCGTGATGAGTAGGGATCCCATTTTGTCATTCCCAAAGACAACGGTGATGACATCCTGATCCTCTCCACTCAGATAAACGGTCTGGGCGCTGTCGTTGATGACATACCCGTCCGGCGCCGAAATCTCTTCGATTACATAGGTTCCGGCCTTCAAGCCAGTGAGCACGATGGTGCCATTGGAACTGGTCTGACGTTCCGCAATGATGGTGCCGCCAGTGCCGCTCGTTCCACCCAAGAATCGGATGCGGAACCATGCACCTTCCAAGGGAGCACCGGTATCTGCATCTACCTTCTTGATTACAATGGCGCTGAGCGGTGTATTCTCAAAGGTGAGGGTTTTCTGCGTGCCGGCCTTGATATAGCACTCCTGGGTTGCAGGCTCTTTGATTGCATATCCGGATGCCGGCTCTAATTCAGTGACTCGGTACCAGCCGTCACGAAGGTTGTCCAACTTGATTTGGCCGGCCTCGTCCGTATAGTAGGTGCCCAGATCATTGATTTCACCTTCAAATGTGTCATTGCTTGCATAGGTGACCTGGAATTTGGCGCCCTTAATAACATCGCCAGTGATCGAATCAATCTTCAGAATGGTCAGGCCAGGCTTGGGGTAGTTCTGGAAGCGGATGGTGGCCGTGCGATTCGGCACTAGGGTGATAAGCTGATGCTCCTTGTTAATGAGATAGTTGTCCGGTACAGACTGCTCCCAGACCTCATATACGCCGGGATCCAGCTTCTCGATGAGTGCTCTGCCATCTGCATCCGACTTCACAGTGGTGAGTGTGGAGGAATCTACCTTCTTGACGGTAAATGTAACACCTTCCACCGGAGCACCAGTTACCGCATCTGTTTTGATGATCTCCAGGTTGGGTTTACGATCGTTGGAGACTACCAGCTCGCTCACCTGGCCTGGGAAAAGCTCGACATGATACTCTGTTGGATCAATCACGAACCCTTCCGGTGCCTTAGTTTCACGGACGGAATAAATGCCGGGCTCCAGGTCGGAGATGTTGATCTCCCCGTTGGCGTCCGTCACACGGTCGAGGTAACGAGTGCCATCCGCAATGCGTGCAATTCGGAACGTGGCGCCGCCGAGTCCATTGCCAGTGAAACTGTCCAACTTGACCAGGCGGAAGGCCGGCCGCCGTGTGTTGGTGAATACGAACTCCGCATTCTCATTGCCATTGATCTGGATCACTCGGGTGGCGTCATCAATGAGGAAGCCATCCGGTGCGGCCAGTTCCGTGACCAGGTACGCCCCAGGCTCCAGATTGGTCAGGTCTATCTCGCCATTTTCGTCAGTCACATATTCCTTGGAAAATGTGCCGCCAACCTGCTCAATACGGAACGCTGCGTTAGGGAGTGGTTTAAGGCTGGTGGCATCCAGCTTTATCAGGTGGATGCCTGGTTTCTGTGCATTGAAGAAGATGAGCTGAAGAATGCCATCCCCGCCCTCCAGCTCAATTTGCTGCGGGGTGGAATTGATGATATGGGATTCGTCTGTTGCGGCCTCTTTGACCAGGTAGGTGCCTGGCTCCAAGTCAGTCAGGAGAATCTCACCGAACTGGTCTGTCTTATACTGGCCGATAGACTGCCCATCTTTGAATGCCTCAAAAGTGATGTCGGGCAGTGCCTTCTGGGTCTTGCTGTCATATTTCAGAATACGAAGGCCAGGCTTCTCTTTGTTCACGATGGGAATGCTGACAGTGTCGCCGGAGATAACTGTCTTGGTATAGACCGTTTCGTCTTTTAGATAGCCATCCGGACTTTCAATCTCAACAATTCGATATGCACCAGGCGGAAGTTCGTCGAATATGGCCACGCCGGCGGATCCGGTCTCCTCCGTGTAAGTTGCGCCGGACTCAATGTGCTCGATCTGGATGACTGCACCAGCCAACGCCATACCAGTATTGGAATATTTACGGACTTCCAAAGTGCCATATGGGTCATTTTCGAAGGTCAGTGTTGACTGCTCACCGTAGACGATACTGACATTCTTTGCTGGCTCTTCGCTCAGCAGGTATCCTTGGGGCGCGGTGCGCTCGTAAACTGTATAGTTGCCTGCCATCGTGAGGGGGATGACAATTTCACCTCTGGAATTGGTTGCAAAAGTGCCAACGGTTGCACCTTCCGGGTCCACGACCTCGAAGACTGCACCTCGCAGCGGGATTTCTGTTCCGGACTCCAGTTTGATAATCTTGAGGCTGGTTTCCATCGGATCCCCATCAGGTTCACTGGTATAGTTACTGTAAGCGGTCAGATTCAGCGGGATCGTGGGATCCGTATCAACCATGTAGTTCTGAAGTTTCCCATACTCGTCTGTCTCAGCGCAGGCGGCGTAGTAGACGCCATACTTGTAGACATGGGTCTTAAAGGACAGCTGAACGCTTCCAGATTCCCCATCAATGGACTCTGCCGGATATAAAACCTTAAACTTCCCGGCGTATCCATTCCCGTTATTCGCCGTGGTAATCTGGCTGATCTCGCGGTTATTCATATCAACGATTTTGGTTCCAGCAGGAACCGCAGACGGATCAGAAAAGGCGACATTGATGGTATAGTCACATACCCATGTTTCCGAAGTGACCGTAAAGATCTGCTGATAGTAATTCTGGCCGTTCACGGTGACTGGGTACGCAACATCCTGATCGACTTCAGATACGATGCCGGGTGTGAGTACCTTCGTCCATGAAGTGCCTCTGCGGTAGATATCTTTTGCTGCCGCCAAAATCTGTTGGGCACGCTGGAGTTCCACACCGGTCAGAGAGGGATTGACCTTGAGATTGTTAATGTCCCAATTGGATAACAGATAGCACCATAAAGCCATCTTGGTCGCATAATAGGCGTGGTATTTGTTCTCAAGGCCAAGTTCTTTTAGTCCACGGGTGGGATATCCGTTGGCTACGATTCCCACAACCTTCGGGTCACTGCCCCGCTCCTTAGCGATATACTTGATGCTCTCGCCTTTCGGAACAGACTGGGGAACACCGTAAATGTTCGGATTGACGCAGTATGCGGGGATCTCGAGAGTCTTACCATTGCGATCAATGTAACTGTAGTAGGTGTAGATGAGTTCTCGATTCCGTCCATTGATGGACAGGTAGTTCATAGTGACTCCGCCGTTATAGATGTCGATCTCACCGAGTGCTTCCTCCACACTGTCAGCAGCGAATGCTGCGGTAGGGAACATCCCAAGGAGCATGACAAGTACAAGAAGTGCGGAGATGATGCGTGTTTTCATGGTCATTCCTCCGTAAATAGGCGGAAGGAGGTGTGGAAATCACCTCCTTCCTGGTCAGATGAGAATAAAAAAAGCGATGTGCCGTTTGGCACATCGCTTTCAATGGTTGCATATGGTTATTTCACGTAGACATAGTACTCCGTGTACCGGAATGCCCCATCACAGAAGACATCCCATGACTCGAAGTAGTAGTCCCCTGGGGGACAGGAATTGAACAGTTCAGTGATTTGTTCGGAGCGCCATGGCCAGAAACTGTAGGCGTTCACATCGTTGGGGATCGACAGGTACACCCGTACCAGAGGGCTGCCATCCGCTCGCGTTACCGGTTTCCCGTTCTGCCAGGTCTGGGGGTTGGCACCGATGGCATTGTAGAGCGTGTACTGCATGCGCCTGGTCTCATAGAGATTACGCATGAAAAGATATTGACGACCACCAGAGGTGAAGTGCCGGGCCTCATTTGCCGGCAGTTCCGGATTGGGAAGCAGGTTCCAGTCGCAGCTCGGCGCGGGCAAGGCCGACGTCTCCTCCGTAGCAAACATACTGTTATTGTACCTGCTCACATCCGTGATCTCATAGATGTACCCGTCCTGGCAAGTGATTTTATCACCCGCCTTAGGTACATAGCGTGCGGTGCCAGGAACCGGATCATGATTGGTGGTGAGCCCGCCATTTTGATAGCCGGCGGTCGTATCAATCTGGATAGCTGCCGTTTCCTGATTCCACTCGACACCAAAATCCACCAGTTCCGCTATGTCACGGAGCTTAAAGTAGTTGTAGCCGCCGATGTTATAGGCGGTCAACTCGACACGGGTGCCATCTACATAGATTGGCGCCTGATTGAGTGTTGCCGTTACAGTTTCCACGACGGCGGCAGCAGCTCCGGTGCCGGCTACCAGGAAGACGCCCAGCAGCAGGCCAACGATGAAATTGAGTTTTCCCTTCATACAAATCACCTCATAGACAGTATTCCAGCCCCCTCTATGAGGATGTCGGCCGGTTTTTACCGATGATTGCAGCATTGGAGTCCGCGCAGAAAGATTTCTTCGCGGGTAGTGACGTGTTCGCGCTCCAGTGCTTTCATGCGCTCGAACTCGGACTGGTTGATCATGATTCTGACTGCGATCTGCTTCGAGGCAGATCCACGCTTGGTGCGCTGTTCGCGGCTGCGGGATTTCTTGTTCATGATATGGTTCCTCCAAAATGCTTTATCGGATCTCTACCGCCTGAACACACAGACGCAGAGAGGGCTGGTTCTTGATGCAGGTGATGAGTGTGATGCGGTTGTCACCCATCTCGTTGAGATAAGAGTAGTCGGTACTGGAGATTTTAGACACGACCTTGACTTCATAGGAACGGGTGCCCTGGTTCGTCTTGTAGGTCACGATGTCCCCAACCCTGACATCCTTCAGCTCAGCAAAGTGGTCCACACCACGGCCTCTGTTGTGGCCGAACAGCCCAACATTTCCACTCCAGCAACTGCTGCCGGCATAGTGGCCTGCCCCCTTTGCCATAGAACTGTTCGTCGTACCCTCATAGACTTTGGCGTAGAGGCCAACGCGGGAAATCGATACCGTACCGATGCTACCATCAGGCTGAAGAAGTTGGGCAATGGTAACAGTAGGCTGATACTCAATATCGATAGAGCCGCCTCCGGGGAGGATGGCACTGCCGTAGTCGAGCTCTGGATAGTTGCCACCGAATCCAGAGAGTCCGTACTGTGTGCTGCTATCCAGATAGGGATTGTTCAAGGAGGATTCCAGGAAATCCTGGGCAAGTCCGTATTGGATTTCAGGGATATCGTAATTGACCTGATTGACACCGCCGTAGTTATAGCTGCTGTCATACAGATCTTCGTAGTTGGTGCTGTCGTAGTAGCCGGTCTTATCAGTGGTGCTGAACTCATAGTCTGCTGCACTTGCACTGATGGATAGGCCCAGAGTAAGGCCCAGGGCAAGGCATAGTGTCAGTGTTCTTCTCATGACTGCTCCTCCTCGTCATCGGGTGCGGAACCCACATCCACCTTGAACCAGTAGGCACCATTTACAGTACCAACAGTATGGTTGAAGGTCTCGCTGAAGTAACGGATATTGATCGTCCGACCGAACAGCTTCTTTGCAATCGCCTCATCTATTTCAATCGCGATTACGCCTTCGGGCATATTCTTTAGGCTGTCAATTCGCAGTTCAGGACGCTTCGCTCGGAGAAGGAGCCTGCCGCATTTTTCGTACTCGTTACCCTTTCCGGTTGCGGCATACACCGTACAGTTTTTACGCAGTAGCATGGAAATCAACAACACGGCTGCCGCAGCAAGCAGAACAGCAGCGAAGATTCCAACTGCGAGAACCTGAGGCGTGGGGCCTTCAGGTTCTACAATGATTTCCGTGCCTAAGTATGTGACGGTGTATTTGATACTGGAGATTCCAGATGTGCGGACTGTGCCTACATAATCAGCAGTGGTGATATAGCCGGTGGCTGTTTTGCTGTAGGCTGTACCACTATAAGTGGCAACTGCCGCATAGGTGGCAGGAACCAATTCATCGCCGACCAGTGCTGTGCTCTCAACAGACCAAGTGACATTGGAAAGGCTCAGTGTGCGGCCGTCTTTTACTACGGTTTTGTCGATATAGCTGGTATCATTTCGATCAAGGCCTGTGTAGTTCTTTGTCGCCGTCACCACATAGCTGCTATCTTTATAGCCTGCTACCTCTGTTTGGATGGTGCTGTGGTCCAGAGCCAAAGTGCCAGAGGCAACGCCGTCATCGTATTCGATGGTCGGCTTCAGTTCAGCCAGGATTTCCTCCATATTTTTTGACGAGGTCGTCACAGTGACGGTCTCTGTGTGGAGGTTTTCTTCGCTGTAAGTCTGCTCCTCCTTGGTTGTACTGCTGTAGGCATAATGGTAGCCGTCGTACTCGAAGTCCTCTTCTACCAGATCCTCCGGATTCTGTTCGGGCAGGAGTGTATAGACCTTGATTGCGAGTTGCTGGCCATTGAGGTTCTGGTAGGTGATGTCATCAGCAACATAGTTGGCGGCACTGGCACTCACTCCAAGACCGAGGCAGAGCGTAATGGCCAGGATCAAGGCCATAAAAGGTTTTCTCATAACATAGAATTTCCTTTCTTAATTGATATGGATGTTATGTCAGATTGCGCTGTACCAGATGCTCGCGTCCGTACTTGTACTCTGTGATGCAGTCGCACAAGACCTCCGTGAGAGAGTCGGGATCCAGTGATGCCGTAGTCCAAAGACACTGACGGTACATATAGATGATGCTGTTGTCTGTAAGGACTAAGCTGTGCCAGCCGGTTAAGGATTCGCTGTTGAGCTCATTGGCTGTGCGGTACATATCCTGCTCGTTTCCAGCCGCAAACAGGATTTTGTCCGCCACAATGACGGACAAAATCGGCTGCGTGCGGATCATAGATACGATAATGACGCATTCAATATCCGCATCCCTATGGATGGCAACATAAGTGTCCCCTCGCTCTTCCACAATATTGAGGCAAGCGCGGATCACCTCGCGGCAATGCTGGAGGTTTCTGTTGGTTGGGCCCTGCATGGTCATCACCTCAATCTGGAGTGCTTCTTGATAATGCGAGTTACCAGGCCGAAGGCCATGCCTTGCTCCATATCCACGCTACGGACAAGGAAACTGACAGTGTCCAATTTGGCGGGAATTTCCTTGGTACGATAGGTCATGGTCTTTGCATTGGCTCCGGTTTGGAGTCGAATGAAGATAACTCGTTCTCGGACCCCAGTGACTACGCCATAGTAATTGCTGCCGGGAACCAGTTTCTTCAGTACGGGCAGGTCAGGATTTTCACTTGCGGCCTTGACCGAGAGAGAAACAGTGTAGGCACCGGTCTCTTCATCCTGCCCAACCTCCATTACCTTCGCAACGACCAGGTCACCGGCAGCATACAGGTCGCTCACATCTGAGAACCACTGCCAGGAAAGGCTGCTTGCAGGAATCTCGGCATCCACTCCAATTGCCTCAACGGTGATTCGGTTGTTCCCAACACCAATCACACGGCAAGCGATTCGGCTACCGACTTTGACGCGGTTCGTGGCGTAGTATCGTGCCTGCCGCTGCTTCAGTGCAGCACGCCGGCTTCCGACTGCTGCACGATTGACGAAGTCAACGCCGGCCAGCATGATATCGATGGTGGCACCCAACATACGATTGAGACGGATCTGGAAGCGGATGGGCGGAGCAGTGCCTTCCGGCCAACTATCCATGAACATCTCATTACCAGGGACCAGAATGCGGATACCCTCGAAATCAACGGCGCACACGATATTGCCATTCTCCAGGGTTTCAATACCACTGACCACGCCAGTAAGGATTTTATGGGTGTGAAGGGCGCCGGAGAGAAAGTTCCACTTGACGTCCTCGCTATCCTCGGGTGTGATACCACGCTCTTGATCATTGAGTTCCAGAATGTCGTTGCTATTGACACGGGAACGGGGAGATGTGCCGGTAGGAGGCGCTCGGTTCACCATGGACTCCTGCTCGGATTCCACAATCTTTTTTCTAGGGGGCATGTGCTATCCCTTCCTTTCTTTGAGAACTTCATTTAAGTTGACACTGCGGCCAATCGGCGGATCGATTGCTTTCGGCTCAGAGGGGGGTGGTGAGCCTTCCGGCTTTGTCCTGGGCTTCTTTGGCACAGAGTCAGCGGAAATGACACTAGGGGATGGTTTAGATGAAGAAACCCGACTGGATTTTTTCCAGTCGGGTTCGTGAAGGATTGCTTTGGAGCTTTTCAGTTTATTATAGTCAGGATGCTTGGAGTAATCGAAACGCTGTGCTCGGAGCACTTTTTGACCACGCACGAAAATCAGTTCTTCATCTGGCTGAAGGCGCTGTACTTCGTCAGGTGTTAGCAGTGGACGCCTACCAAGGGAGTTCGTCTTCCGATATTGAGGTGTGTAATTTGTGATGTGCATTGTATTGAGTTCACGCGCTTCACTTTCGACCTCTACCGATGCCGTGCCAAGACGTTCGCTGAAATAATTCGCGGTGAGCATATCGGTACAGCCGAGGAAAACTGTGGTATCGCAGGATCCCAAAATCTCTTGCCATTGGTCATCTGGGTAACGGTTCCGCATTTGACCGATATTCTGGAAAAAGACTGCCACAGATACTCCTCGGGAACGAATTGTGCTGCATTTCTTTGTGAAATCCAAAATGGAGCAGGCGTTTGGAAACTCATCCAAGATGAATTTGACCTTGGTGTCCAGAACCCCGCTCTTCCCGTATGCGTCGGCGTAACGAATAAGGCGTATGAAGAGGAAACTGAAGAATAGCGAACTCAAAAACTCGAATGTGCTGTCCTGGTCGGATATGATGCAATAGTACGCACATTTCTGCTTCCCGGGCAGCTCCAAGTCGATCTCGTCGTAGGACGTAATGCTGCGCACCAGCTGCGCCTGCATCACCTGAAGCTTGCTGCCCAGTCCGATGATTACGCTGGTGCGCACCGTCTCATTGGCCTGCATGAAGATGGAGAAGGGGGCGAAGGCTGGCGATGGGGGCATCATTTCACCGGTAAAGGCGTTTGCATGCTCTCTCTTGACATTGTTCATAATACGAGTAAGGCTACGTTCATTCTCAGAGGTAAGCATCTCATAAACTTGCCCCAGGTTTCGCTTCTCAGGTGGCATTTCCAATGAGACATAAAGGACCAAAGCTTTTAGCAGGTTGAGTTCTGCATTATACCAGAAGGCATCCCGAGAATCACCGCTCGTGTTGCTCAGAACAATGTCACAGAAGGTCTGGGCCATAATCTCACTTCCGCCAACCTCACTAAGACAGTTCCAGGAATCACTGTGCTCCATCTCGATGAGATTGAATACCCGGACGGTATAGCCCTGCTCCCTCAGGAACTCGCTCGTGGACTCATAGAGCTCCGACTTGGTATCTGTGATGATTACCGATTCTCCACGCTTGGCCGCCTGTAAAATCAGATTGCGGGAAATACTGCGGGACTTGCCTGTACCTGGGGCGCCACAGACGGCGAGGCTTTGATTGAGCCTGGTATCGTGTGGGAGCGTGATGACCTTCCCGTTCTTCATCATTCCGAGAATATCAAGATCCGTCTGTGCCGGCGAGGTGATGTCGAAGTAGGCCTTTGCTTCCCGCTCGCTCATGAAGGCGGCAGTTCCGTAGCTGCCAAAGTTAGATATGGTGAGATTTCGTTCTGTGTCAGTAGTCCCCCCACCATCTCGGCCAAGTCGGAGTCCAAAGATACAGAGTAGGGCGACACCGATCACGACAACACCTATGGAAATGGGCCCCTCAGGAAAATGGAATAGTGCGGATATGACAGAACTCAACTCAAGAGATGGAAGGCCGGGCGAGGTTCGATAATCGCTGCCAGCGGCCTTCCATATGTTGATATTGATGATGAATTGTGCCATGATGCCGGATACATAAAGCAAGATGGGAACCAGAACAGAAATGCTAATCGCACCGGCAACTTTCTTTTTCACACGGTATCACCGCCTTTCATCACACGGACTTCTGTGGGTGTTTCAACGATTGCCTGAATGGTATTGAGCTGGTAGTCGTAACAGAGCACGATAGTCGGCTCTTCAAATCCATTCAGATAGGCGCTCAGATTTGAAAAGGCAAACAAATCGCAGGTGTAACCCAGGACAATCGGCCGACGGCGGTCTGGGGTGAGTGCATCGTAGAATTTTGTGCCGGGCGGTGGGATCATACCTTCCAGTGCTACACGATTCACCTGCATTTGCTTTGTCGGATCGATGATGATGCCGAGGAGCTCGTCGCCTCGTTGGTCGTTGGTGATAAAGAAGATATTGTTATAACGGTTGGAGAGCGTGAAATACCGGCTTGAACTGGCATGTTCCTCGCGCATAAGTTTCTTTGCGACCCCCATCTTCGTTCCAATGATCACTTCACTGAATATCTCAGCGGGGATACCACGCATTCGCAGCACTTGTTCAACCGCAGCGATCATGTTTTCTTCTGTGCCGGCGAGCCAGTACATTCTCGTATGTCCGGTATGGTAGAGGCAGTAACAGCATCGTCCGTGAACGATGACTCCGAGGAGACGGGACGACTTCGCTACAGTCCTCATAGTGGGATCTGACCTGTTTTCTCGCTCTTGGATTGCTTCTCGAAACTCCTGTGTGGTAAAGAAGTATTTCTGCTTGGGATCATATGCTGCGGAGCTGGCTAAGGGATTAGCCAACAAACTCGGTTTTTGATCCGGAAGGAAGACAGCGCCAGCATTGCGGGCCATAATAAGTGCTGTTGCCTGAGCGTGATACCGTAAGATCCGCTCGGTGACATTCCGAGTACCGGCTCCAGAATCCTGTTGTGCCATTACATAAGGCAACACTTTTGGGTCTCTTTGTGCAATATATTCCAAGCCTAAAGGGGTCAAACGCAACGATCGTATCACCCTTTGCCTGTATTGAACCCGGTATACAGAAATATATCCTTTCTTCAATGCTGCATATTTCACATGTCGATTCCAGTCCGGATGCCCGCAGATTCGGTCCGCCAACTGAGAAGGAAATTCACGACAGTATCCGATAAACCACAGTAGCTCAAGCATCCGATTATACTTGCCGGCAAACACAAGAAAGCACCTCCTCCATGCAGTAATATGAATAGGCAAAGACTGCGCTGAGACTGCCAATGCTTCACGTCAGAGAATAAACAAGCAGTCGGTTCCCAACACATGTAGCCAAAAACACCCCGTACTTTTTGAACTGAGTTTTCATGCCAGAATCCGGGGCTCTTAGAGGCAGTGTGCGGTTTGTGCCGTTTTTCATACCAATTTCTAATCGCATTTTTTTGTAGGATTAGGTATCGAATTTGAGGTGTGTTTCCGCCCAAGTCGGTAGAGATTCTGGTAGCATCAAAAAGAACTCAGTTGCATCCTTATCGGACAACTGCGTAGTCTGGAGGACTGTACAGAGCAGGCCGCTGTCATTGGTCAGAAAGATGGATTCAATGACATCCAGATACCGCTTGGTTTCGATGTTATCGTAATCTCGAACCCGCCGGATGCCCAGTGCCTCATCGTATTTATGGACGATGCATATGACGCACCGTTCAAATCGTTCCATAGGATCCTTGGCCTGGAATCGGAGCAGGCAACTTCTTAAGGGCCTTGCGAGATAGAGTGTGTTGTCCCGGGAATTCCGCTTGGGCAGGATGGCAGGAACCGTGATCTTCAACCATCGGCTCTCTTCCTCAATCTTAATTCCCATGGCGTCTGATACCGCTTCATATAGAATATTCGCATTTTCCCAGTCCGTCCGGGCAGCCAAGCCACGGAGATTCACAGTTGTCTGCTCCGCATTCCGAACCAGACTATACATCTCGTTGCGGGGATTATATCGCGGCATATCTTCAAGCCGGTGTGCCAGGCGAAAGAGTTCTCTGCTCATCCGTTCATGCTCGGTTGCGACCTCTAGAAGTAATTCCATATATTTTTCTGTTGCCATATTGCACCTCACAGTTCGTAAGAGCCTGTCACCCCATCTGTTCCGGTGACCAGGAGAAAATCATTTTTCATCCTGCGTTCAACCATCTTCGCATCATTGATGGAGCGTACAATCAGTAGCCGCCGAACACTGTCCGGTAGTTCAAAAGCACTGTCATTGATGAGTGTCAGTGCCTTTTCAGTGACAGGAATCAAATCATAATCATAATTTGCCGCAGAGACGGTAAGAAGCGCAGGCATCTCGCCTGCGCAAAAGTCTACAATGCTGTCTTTGATGCTGATAAGTGCCCAGAAGCAGGAAACGCTACTCTCAATATCGATCTTGTCGGTTGAGAGTCGATTCGATGCTAGATATTTTGCATCCGGGGTAGTGAATACCATTCCCTCCATGTGAAGACGATTCATGATCTTACCGTATGTTTTGGGATTCAGATGAGAGAACAGCTCTTGCATCTGACGCACCTCTACAACACCGAAGATGGAGATTAGCTTCACCATGACCGTGAGTTCCTTGCCCCGGTACTTGCTGGCAAAGGACATTTTTCTTCCTCCTATCGTAGATTAACAGCGACATTGAACGTAGTTTGAACACTGGCGTTCGTTCAACGCTAATGATATGTGAATTTTGGTTTTTGCTGTGCGACGATGATTGACGCAAAACGTAAAACATCAGGTGTGACTCTGGACAATCTGGCTCAGTTCATAGCGGTCTGTAGTAATGAGCTGCTTCTCCAAAGCAGATGCCTTGAACTCAACGGTGATATGGTTGCTGTTGGTGGAAATCAGACCGTTACCACGTTCAAAGCGGATGATATTGGCAATCTCCGCATCGGTGAGTTTTAGAGCATCTTGAACGCGCATTGCCTCGTCGTCCTCCAGATTCAGGATTATCTTGGTCTTGGCATTGTTAATAATGCCTTTTCCGTACTTACCACCATCCAAGGAGAAGAAATCGGAAAGGTCCTGCGTTGCACAGACTGCGCTACCGCCGTAGCCTCTGATAATCTTGAAGACCTCCAGAACAAACTCGGCTGCCATGCTGTTACTGGAACTGCCAATTAGCTGCCAAACTTCGTCCAGGAAGATTGCCTTCTCTTTGGTGCGATCTTCCTTTGCCTTATCCCAGACGAAGTCCAATGCGACAAACATACCAACCGTCAGCAGGTCTCCTGTCAGCTCTGAAATGTCGAGAACAGTGTAGGGGTTCGAGAGATCTACATTAGTTTGCTGATTGAAGGTTTTTGCGGAGCCATGGACGAGGCGGTTGAGGATATTACCCATACGCTTAGTCTCCTGTGACTCAATAAGCAGGTTATAGACATCCTCAAGGATTGGCATCTCACGATATCTTTCGGTGTCGTTGGGATCAATGAGGGAGTCATTCTCATGTGTGATACCCTTGAGGGCGTAGGTCCGAATGAGTGTTTCGTCCAGAAGCTGCCGCTCCTCGTGGGTCATATCCGGGATGAGAAGGCCAAAGAAGATGTGCAGCTGTTGGATTTTCCTTGCCAGGATGGAATTCTCATTGACAACACCGTCAATGATTGCATTGGCGGTCTGATCAACGCGCCTGATTTCCATAATGTTGATGCACTGCTTGGATGCAGGGCTAATGGAGATGAACTCGCCCCCTACATTCTTACAAGCACGTAGGAATTCATGGCCTTTCAAGGGAGCAAGAATGAACACCTGGGTTCCTTTCCGCCGCATTCTGAGTGCAAGCAATTGCATCGTGAAAGTTTTTCCTGCACCCGAGGTTCCAATAATCGCCATGTTTGCGTTTTTGTAGACACGGGAATTGAAGATATCCACGATTACAAGGCTGTTGTTGTGCTTGTTTACACCCAGCAATATGCCATTCTCGTCGGACATCTCATAGGAAGTGAAGGGATAGCAGCTCGCAGCTGCCGATGTAAGAACATTTCTCTTACCTCGCTCAAACAATTTTCGGTCAATGTTGCAAAATGGCATGACTGCGGACATGGCCTCCTCCTGTCGGAAGCGGCAGATGCGAAGATCCATGTCCTGTGAGATCATAAGCCTGCGGACCTCTGCCACTCGCCACTCCAGATTTTCCAGAGTGTCTGCGGTTACAGTCACAAGGATGTTCATGTAGTAGAAGTCCTCGTAGTTGGACAGACCTTGCTTGAGAAAGTATCCAGAGCGGATTGCACCCTCGATGTCATCGAAGTCTGTGTTGGTATCTGAGGCATCCTTGATCCGGCTGCGATTGATACGGATCTGCTGCCCGAGTTTGGTTTGGATTCGCTCTTTGGGCTCTCTGTGGAAGTAAAAATCTACATCAATTCCTTCGCCGGCATTGACGAAGATCGATGTCCAGCCTGCAACCACCCGCGAGTTGAAACCGCTGGACGGCACCATGAGATAGGCATGATAGAGGCCGTCCATGACCGTGTAGGCGCAATGCCGAAGGTCTATGCTCTCCGGAGCAATCACTTCTGGAACCGTAGGTTCTGTCCCAGGCTGCTTTGTAAGGTGGCGGATCTGCACCTGTTGAAGCCGCTCATCCAGAGATACTCGCTCACATGCCTCCCGATTGAAGATCGTGTAGAGGATTTCAAGTAGGAATGCATTTTCATCTTCATGCGTCACAACGACATTATCACAGTGAAGGAAGTATTGACGAGCAGTCCTAGCTGCTGTTTCCAGAGTGGAAACGACCTCCGAGTAGTCAGATTTTCGATTATTGAAGGTCGGCTCATATTCAAAAATGATGAGGAATCGTCTGGTAATGGCTTCCCTGGATCCAATCGTCTTGATCAGATTGTAGTAGTCCTGCTGGAGCTCTTTGCACTTAGGATCTTGCTCATACTCCATGTCCCGCTCAATCGCATTGAGATGCTTACTGATGTCCGCTTTTTTGGTCAGGACTTTGATCTGAACCTTGACAGGGCTGATTTTCAGCCAACTGGCAAAGGATGCAACAATATTCTTCTGCTCACGGACGCTGCGCAGGAGGAAGTTGATGGGCTCAACCTCTAAAATCTTGATATAGCGACCATCTTTCATGTGGATGATGCCGTTACGAATATCACTGACAGGAACCAGGTCATCGGAGACACCATCTTTGAGGGAATGATGCTTAGACTTGGTTGCACCTTTACCGCTATCAGCTTTTGCCGAATGCCTTCGGCGCGATATTTGAGTTCTGTGCCTGTGCTTGGATGCGTGAGGTTGCTTTATTTTGATTCCAAGCTGCTCTGGAGGGATGTGCTGTTTCCCCTCAACAGGTCGATGAACATTGATTTTTGTGGGCGTATGTTCGTCAGCCACATCGGATCGATACAGTATACGGCGTTTCATCATCCACTTTACCCAGTTCACTGCGAACTCCGAGAGCGAGTCACCATCGATACCTACGACACCCAAAATGCCGAGTGGCAAAGTGATTAAACAAAGGATAATCACTCGGACAGTTAGTGAGAAAGGAAGATGGATAATTGGGAATCCGGATATGATAACGAGTACACACGCCTCAATAGCATTGCGTACTCTCATCATCCCGCCGAACAGACGGCCGCTTGTTAAAAAGTTCGGTGGGATATAGTAGACATCCCGTTCATCTTTTGCGTTGCTCATATCATGCTTACCTCATTTTGATCCCTACCTTACCAGGACACGGTGCTCCCATTTTCGGAGTGCATCGTCCATACTCTCACATGCGTCTGTTCCAGGCCTGATACAGGCAGGGTTTCTACATTCGATGGAGAAACCTTGCTCATTGCAGAGTGTCAGAGGGGTTGAGCCACAAAATGGGCAGGGTTTCACAGCAATAGAAGAGGCCCGCTGCTTCCTGATTCTCAGGAGGCGGCGGGCCTTGGTTGATTCATCCCAGCCACAGCTCGCACAGCTATTTGGAGTGCTGCATGTGACCATCTTATTATTTTTACAGGCGATATCCATACTACATCTCCTTCAGCCAATGATCCAGAAGGGACCACCCGAGCCGGCACTGCGGCTTGCTTCATTCAGGATGATGGACATATCCCAGGCCTTATTAGACCGGTCATAGCTGGACGGATCAGCAACTAGGATTTCTCCCTCAGAAGTTACACCACGCAAGACAATGAAGTGTCCAGAACTAGTGAAGTGTCCCTTGGTCATAAGTGCCACTACAAGTTTACCACTGGCTAAAGCGTCCACAATCCTTTGCGGCTCTGATGGCGTGCATCCCTCACATGGAAGATCCCATGCAGCGGAAGCACCGGGTATGAGTGAGTGATATGAGCCGGACTTGCTGCACCAGTAGCCATTTTCGTAGGCCCACTGTGCCATATGTGGAGGATCAACGGTGTCGGAAGTCAGGCTGGAAACAACAATTGACATTGCAGTTGGGCCACAGGCATAACCACCGATATTGTCTGTGCCATAGGGAAGGTTCTTCCATCGTTCATCTAACTGGTTATAGTAGACAACCTGGGTTTCGCCGTCAGAGAATATAACGCCTTCATACGAAAGCCCCATTGCGGAGAATTCTGTTGAAGATAGAACTTGGTAGGAACCATCACCCAGGAATACAGATAGGTTTTGGGCATAGTTGTCAGCCAAGTCTTTCTGCTCGTCGGTTAGTAGGAACACCTCATCAGCAAAGTATCCTTCACCATTATAGGTGATGGTATAGACTCGGACTGTGATGGTTTCCGTTGTTGTTTCACCTGTATCTGGGTCTGGCTCTCCTTCTACCACACGAGTATCATCTCGAGAGGTAAACGAGTACAGTTTGCTCAGGTGTGTGCGAAGCAAATCTTCAAGATCCGCTTGCGAGATCGACTCAACGTCTGTATCCTTACTGGCACAGTACATCGCAACAAACGAACTAGCGTTGAAGTTGATGTCTGAGCCATATGGATTATTGACTTCCTTTTCATCGCAACCAGATGTAGCAAAGTCCGTATCGATTCGCTCCAGAACATCAGTGAGGCCTTCTGAGAGTATGGTGCTGATTCCAGTATTCAGATTAACAATATTCTGTGAAAGAACTGTGTCATCCGTAAACCCGTTGACATCATCAGTTCCAGTACCGAAAAGCGATCCAAAAATAACGACAGGAAGCATAGCGATGAGTAAAACAGGGAGGAGCAGAATGACAGCCACAATACCAATCCATTTCTTGGAGTGCTTTGCAGCTGCGAGGGCTGCTCCGTGCGCTCCGCCCGTAGCAGCCCCCTTTGCGATTTCTGCAACTGCTTTTCCCGTCTTTACTGCACCTTTGGCATAAGAGGCAGCAGATTCGCCTTGTGTTCTTTGTTCTTCAGCCATCAAACGCGATCCTTTCTCTTCGGGATTTGCGGCAACTGCTCAACGATCTTTTCATCATAAGTGATTTTTCCGCTTGAATCCTTATGGGGTGTCCGCTGAACAGTAGGCTGAGCATACTGCTTATACCAGCTTTCCCCATCGACTGTCTGGACTGTCTCGAAGGGGGCGGTTGGCGCCATATATTGAGCCGCATTATACATGGCAAATTGGCGTTCTTCTCCACCACCTGCGGGTGTTTCATATCCTGTGATTCTGCCGCCTCCAATTTCAACATCGCGGAATGTGGGAGGCTCGGCAGGAATAGTGGTGGGAGCACCGGGAACTGTTCCATAGCTCCCCGCCGCGCCGTCATCGACAGGAGTATTTCGGTCGATGGAACCAGGAACGGTTGGTATACCGCCTGCCGGCGCTATGTCTGGTGTACGGCTACCAGCGGCAGTACCACCGTCTATGGTCACGGTATCATGTTCTTCGTCATCCATAGCCGTACCAATTTCATGCCCAGCGATTACCGAGCCAGCAGTATCACCTGCCGGACACTCCACAGCTCCAAATTCCAAACCTGGAGAGTTTGTATATCCTAGATAATTCGTCAGGGCGTGCGCCGCCTTCTCGCCTTTGATGGAACCAACCGCTGCGATATTTCCTGTGGCGACTGCTCCAACCACATCGTTGGCAAACTTGCCGCCGGCGGCCATGCTGGAGCCAAACATTGCACCTCCGATGATACTACCTAGTCCTGAGGCGGAGCCTGTTGCACTGCTTGCAGCGGCGTTTCCAGCCGCACGTTTTGCCACTCCAATCAGGCTATTACCTCCGCCGGTAAAGGCTTGGCCGGCAGCTTGGTTGGTTGTAGTGTTCCCGTTGGCATGGTTCCGATTGAAGATGTTTCCAACCGCACTACCCAACCCTCCAGCAACAGTGCCAAGGGATCGTCCGGCAATCAGCAATTCGCCGAGCATACTTCCACCAGTCCTACCGACGTTGATGCCGAGGCCGGCAAGGAAGCTATCGATCTTTTGGCTGATTTTCAAAAATGCCACTGAGCAGAGGAACCAGATGAAGATGTTACCGGCGACCGCCTCATTGCTGGAGGCGGCAATCGCACTCTCCACATCACTTTCTTCTATAGCAAATGCTTGCGTACAGCAGATGAGTGACAACATTAGGCTGCTGCCACCAACTGCAACCAGCTTTTTGAACATGGAAACCTCCTTCTTCTGTTTTAGAGTGACAGCGGATTGGCAATGAAGTTTCCTACCATCGACACAAAGAGGCGTAAGCACCATGCGTTCATGATCAGCAGGAACAGCTGGCCGCCCAGCATTCTGCCCCATGCGCTGAATACATTGGATGTACTCTCAGACGCACCGGTTGCAAAGGCCATTGGCGCGGTGTAGATAAGAACACCGACCATGATGTACCGCTCAGCCGCCTCGAAGAGGAGTTTGATGTAGTTCCATGCGACGATGATTGTGAGGATCAGCACAATGAGGCTGACTGACCCTGATGCCAGGCAACCGATAATAACGGTGAGAACACTGGCAAAACTGGAAAACTCAATCGTGGGTAGTGAAGCATCCACAATCCAACTGTAAGGTGTGCCTGCTATGTCTAGGACCAATGTCATGATCTGGTCTGAGAACAAAGCCAGGAACAGGAATAGGGCCGATCGAAGAAGCAGTTTACCAGGATCCTCCGCACTGAGGCCGATACCCGCTCCGTAATTTTTGAATAGCTGCCAGACTAAATTGAGTAAGATAAAACCAACAGCGATCGCCACAAAAACTTCATACATGGTCTCTGCGGCGGGGAAGTATCGGATGAAAACAGACATATCACAGCCCAGGGCTCCAAGCACAGAACCTGTGACCAGGTCTAACAGGTTCATAACCTGCTCTGCAATCCATCCGACGATGCTATCAAGAATGCCCATTTGAATACCTCCTGATAGAGGTTATCCCTTGAAATCCTTCAGGGAATCAGGATCTATGGGAATCATACTGGCAGTGGCAAGGCATAGTGCGATGCCAGCTACCAGTCCGCCAAGCAGACAAATGATGCTCTTTTTCATGGAGTGCTCCTTTCTCAGGTATGGGTTTAAGGCGTCCAAGTGCCACCGCTGAAGAACGGAGTAATGTAGGCCATAATAAATCCCAGTCCGTTCAGAATGGCCCAGGTGATGATGATGCGCTTGAGCCAAGCGCGGGACTCATCCACGGTGCGGCCTGATTTGGAAAAGTTCATAAGAAGAAGTGCGATGCTCGCGGTTACTACAGCCGCGACAGAAGAGATGCTGAGTACCTGGGTGTAGATATCCTTCATGATTTCGCTTGCTTTGGTCCAAATCGTATCGGCAGCGTACGCGCGGACAGGTACAGCCACAAGTGCTGTGGGAAGCAGAAAAGCAGTATAGAGCAGGCGACCTTTATCAATGCACTGCACTTTCCTGCTGATCCACTGACACATAGACCTTATTTTCCTGTGCATGGTTCAGTTTTCCTCCTTGTGTGTGGATTTGCCGTGAATGCAAAAGAGCCTGGATCAGGAAACAGGCAGTGCGATCTGCTCCCAATCCAAGCCCCTTGGCCAACAAAAAAGCCGCCCATTACAGGCGGCACTGATGGCTTGCATTATTCGACGATGAAATCATATCACAGAGCAACTATAATAGCAATTCAGGAACGCTATAACTTTCCTATAATATTCATCTTAGCTAATCCGGCAGGAATTGTTTGATAATTTCGATGCAGTCGCGTGCGGTATAACCCCACAGGATGCGATCCAAGGCATGAATCGCAGCATTCAGGTAATTGTGGTAGGATGCGATTGACATAGGAAAACCCCGACCGTCCAGCGTGGTGAGGATATCCTCACGACGCCTGGGCTTGGTCGGGGTAAAGTAGGTCTCATATAACACCTGATACATGAGCTCACCGCGGTCCGGGTCCTTCCGCACTGCCTCAAGTGAGGTGTTGATAATCTCCAGCATCGTTTTGCTACGAATAACAGTCCGGGCATGGCTTTCTAGTTTGGTATTGCTGAGATCGATGCCAGCCAGTTCCGCGTTGACCTCGAGGGTCGAGAGCTTTGTACCATGCTCCAATTCCATCCGCAGGTTCAGCTCCTCCTCCGAAATCTGGATGGAGTAGGCCACACGGCGATATTGTTTGAGCAGGTACTTTGTGTTGTGGAAGTTGTCTTCCGGCTTAGGTATTTTAGCGTTGCCCTCCAGTTTTTCCACACCCGCGTGCAGAACTGTGGATATTTCTTCTTTGACCGCCTCCTTCTCAATCCCGAGAGCGGGGCGTGTAAGACGAGTTGATTTAGTTGTCATGACTATTTTCCTCCTTTCGTTGTTTTCTTGGATTTGGTGGTCCACGATAGAACCCCGCCTCTAGTTCGCAGCTTCCCCAGTCTAAGGAGCTATAGAAGATTAAAGGCACCGGCCGCGCAAAAAAAGAGCCGTTGGGAACTCGGAACACCTGAATTCTCAAGGCTTTTGCGTTTTGTAGGATGGCTTTATCGCTTGGGACGCAAACCTGGACTTCGACTCGGATACTTTCGTCTGCCTCCATCTGGCTCGCTGCCTGTGAGAGTCCAAGGATCTCGCCGATCCGCTGGAGCTGAAGTTTCTCACAGTCTTCTCCATAGATCATTTCCCGGTAGCGACATGGGGAAATAACAGAGCCGCGCGAGCTGGAAAAACTCACGCGGCTGATGATTCCGGCATCCTCTATCTTAAGGATAAAGCGGCCCACCCGTGATTTGGACCAGCCCCACCTCTTGGCGAGGTATGAATAGGATAGAAGTGGCTGACCCTTCATATTGGCGAAGTAGACCACGGGCATATATTCTGAGCCCCGAACGGACGGATCGTTGACGATCGTATGTAGCCATAAATCCATGATGGCATCCAATTCGCTGAACTTGACAATACCCTGGGATTTGCTGCCATGAATCAACTGCCGGCCTACTGGCAGAGGGAAGAAAAAGAATCCTGACCCTTTATAGCTGTAGTAGTTATAGTCCAAATGGACACAATGCCGCTTCCAGTCCCGAATCGTGAATCGTATGACCTCTAATTCTTCATCCAGGATTTCATAATCAAGGAAGCCGGCATCCCGGAAGTAATTCATCAGTTCTTGGGCTTGTGCCTTGCTGTGGACCCGAAGAACACGGGGCAATGCTGATAATTTGCAGATCCATTGTCCGGAACCTTCCATATAACGGTGTTTGCCGACCTGCCGGACATTGGAGCGGAAACATGCATAAGAATAAAGACTCATGAGGCTGAAGAGATGTAGGGTTCCTTCATTATGAAAGTCCTTGTGGTCATTGAAGTATCGGAACCACTTTTTGTGGACACGAGACTTCGGAAAACATACGAGTTGCCTATATTGCGTGCAGGCCATCCAGATACCTCCCTTCAAAATAAAAGTCCGATCTCAAGTCCCCTGGTCCAGGGGAACACAGGCATCTCAGCCTCTACCCATTCTTATGGGCTATCCGTCCCTCGGCTTGTGGCCTAGCCGGACGGGTGTACCTTTAATTTCCCATGTTGTCGTCGCTATGGGCTTGTCCTCGGCCCTTTGCACCCGCCACGGTGGCTCGAACATGGTGAAGTCTTGAGATCGTATTCGGTTTTCAAGGTGCATATGGGGGATATGCGTAGGAGAGGTATTTGTTGGGACGGTATAAAACCCCCGGAAATTTGCCTCTCATAATGAATGGAGAAAAAGAGGGGGGCTATTCGCCCCCCCTTGCTGTTTTTTTCTTAAATTTTTCCGACCATAGAAGAATCAGATTACATAGTTAGAATGGTGTTGTTACTTCTTCTCTTCCTTCGTACTACGGTATATAGATGTAATTTGTGGAGAGATATGCGGGGTTGATGTGCAGTTATATCGTGGGAGAAGACGAAACTACAGGGCTAGCCGCTTCATAGAAAAGAGGACGATGTGTACCTGAAAGAGAAAATCGGACCGTCCATGAGTTTCATTTCAGACTCATGAACGGCCCGTTCCAAACTAAATTCAGTTCGACCATCAAGCCAGTTAAATAATTGATTGGCTTTTCCGTAAGTTTACGAAACTATTTGCCAGGGGGGCGAAAATACGCCCAAGTTTTCTCCATTTATTATGAAAGGGTTTTTAGAAGACCTTACTGCTTCGACCCTTATCCTATAATTCGAAAGAAGGCAATCAAAATGAACCTCATGCAAACCAGATGCAAGAAACATTCTTCCTACCACATTACTCTATTAACAAATTATCCCTGTCCTATTTTCAAAGGAGGTGCCCATAATGGCTGAAAAGGTTCCTATTTGGGAAAAGTCCAATCTTACCGTGGAAGAGGCCTCTGCTTATTTTGGTATTGGGGTCAATAAGCTCCGAGAAATGAGCAACGACGAAAACTGCCCCTTTGTTCTCTGGAATGGGAGCAAGCGGCTCTTCAAACGGAAGGCGCTTGAAAAATACCTTGAGACGGCATTTTCGATTTAATCATCTGTAAGATGCGGAAGTGCCATATAGCACGCCATTTCGAGCGCTTTCCGGGGGAAAGGAGTGAAAGAATTGTCCGAAAAGCGCAAAGATCATAGAGGTCGAATTTTGCGTACTGGCGAGGGCCAACGCGCAAATTTGACCTACTTTTATCGCTATCACATGAAGAGAAGCACAAAATGGTATTACGTCTATGCGCATACACTGGATGAACTCCGGCGGAAGGAGGAGCAAATTCAGCGTGACCTACTTGATGGGATTGACTTTGCAGGCGGAGAAATCACTGTAATTCAATTGGCTGAGCGGTATCTTAATCTTCGCCGGGGCCTGAAGGAAAACTCTAAACGAGCATACGCAGCAACACTTAACCGGATTCGAGAATCGTCTTTAGGCCAGCGCAAAATTCGAAATGTCAAACTCTCGGATGCAAAGACATGGTTTGTTGCTCTGCATGATGAAGGTCTCAAACAGAACACCATAGGTGTCATTCAAAGCGTCCTCCGCCCAGCATTCGAGATGGCAGTAGATGACGACATGATTCGCAAGAACCCGTTCAAATTCAAGTTGTCAGATGTAGTGCCAAACGATGCCTATGTACGCTCTGCACTTACCAAGGCACAGCAGGAACGATACCTGCAATTTATCCGCGACTATGGTCATGGTAATTACTATGACGATATCGTGATCCTCTTAGGAACAGGCTTGCGGGTGAGTGAGCTCTATGGGTTGACCAAGGCGGATATCGATTTTGATAGGCGGTGTATCCACATCAAAAAGCAACTCTGTAGGACTGCCGACAAACCCTACTTCATTGCACCACCTAAAACCAAAAGCGGTATACGCAGCATCCCGATGACAGACTCTGTCTACATGGCATTCCGACGCGTAATAGAGAATCGCGGTTCTCCGAAAGTGGAGATGATGGTTGATGGCTATAGCGGATTTCTGTTTCTGGACAAAGATGATCGGCCTAAAGTTGCAATGCATCTGGAGAACTATATGCGTCTAATGCAAAGAAAGTATGTCAAGCTGTATGGAAATACGCTACCGACGGTTTCTCCACATGTGTTGCGCCATACATTCTGTACCAATGCTCAGCAGGCGATGCTTGATGTCAAGAGCCTGCAATACATCATGGGCCATTCTACTGCGAGTGTAACCTTGGATGTCTATACACACAGTGATTTTGAATCTGCCGAGCGTGCCTTCCATAGAATTTCAAAGGCATTGTAGGGATAAAAGCTTCTCATCCACCATACACACATCGTACACACAATGCTCGTGAAATTGCCTCAAATGACGTAAAATAGCGGCCGCGTACACACAAATTAAAATAGCTGTATGATTGGAAAACTGAAGAAAACGCCATTTATAACCGTCCAAAACCCTGTATTTTAGCGACTTATACTAATTTTATAGGAAGGTACGTCCGTAAGGGCGGCATGTACTAAGAGATAGCCGCTTTTTCCAAAAGGTGATAAGAAAGACCCGCCTGCGTTTGCAGGCGGGCCTTTTGTTCCCTGCACCGTGCAGGGAGCGCGGGAAAGGGAGGGATATCTCTTTTTCGAAAAGAGATATCCCTCCCTTTCACCCTCCCAGAGAAAATTTCCATTGCAAGCGGGTAGCTCGAAGAGCTGCAATGCTTGCCGATTGCACTGCCCATAGCGCGGCGTTGCCGCGTTTGAAGCTGCTATACGATTTGCCTCTGCTCCTATCATCCGCTGTTGCGCAGCCGTTGGCGGCTCTGCTGCCTTACGGATGCGGCACACCC
>ERZ1673752.175-NODE-175-length-118579-cov-11.417333_pt1 | contig 118579 bp, 88 predicted proteins | sample MGYA00580195_ERZ1673752 | MGnify/ENA primary metagenome ERZ1673752 (study PRJEB41218, sample SAMN15661744) | gut metagenome | host: Homo sapiens | place: Canada: London | collected 2015-08-20/2019-03-30 | study: EMG produced TPA metagenomics assembly of... | reverse complement strand
CCCCGATCGGGTACGTTATCATTTGGTCCATGCCATTGCCCTCCTCGCGCCTTTTGCAGGGTAAAGGTACAAAAAAGTTTTTAACGGTGGCGGACCAGAAGGTAACGCTATCCTATAGGCGGGTGGGCCGCCAGGGTCAGTCCTGCAGACCGGCTTGCCTTACAGGCAAGGTTACCGGGGTTTTCATCCCTCGGCTATAAGAAAGATCGTCCTACAGATGGGGCTGCACCGGCGCAACGAGAACTCATGCAGGGCAGACGGCGGTGCATGTAGGCAATGCAGACGAGTGGTCGGCCCTGCGTAGCTGGTCACACCGGTGAGAGGGAGACCCTGGCCTCCTTCCCTACTTCCCGTTGGGGCGGAGCAACTCCACCTTCAGCACCCCTCCAAATTCGGACCCCCTTCGCATCAAATTCGGATTTCTCCGGAGAAATCCGAATTTGATGCGAAGGGGGTGGTAGTTTGGGACAGCCCGCACCCAAAAGGAATCGGCCTCTTTTTGCCTACATTTTCGTGCCCTTCTCGATCGGCACAAAAAAAGCGGCGCTCCCCGCTTGGGGAAACGCCGCCCTTCGATCTACTCGGTATACCCTTCTACTCCTTATTCGGGAGCTCTAGGCCGTAGCCATGCTTTTTATCGATCCCTTTCAACACTAACCCAAATGCCAAGGCGCAAACGCCCAGCCCCGCCAACATAATCAGCGCGTAGGTATAGTTGTACGACACGGAAGCCGTTGCCGAATCCATTGTGCCATCGGCTACCGCCTTGGTGATATCGGGATTGGTTGACGTGAGAATCTTACCAATCAGCAATGGGAAGAGCCACAAACCAATGTTCTGAATCCAAAATATCAGCGCGTAGGCCGACCCAATCACCTTGCTATCCACCAGCTTCGGCACGCTCGGCCACAGCGCCGCCGGCACCAGGGAGAAGGAAGCGCCCAGCACCAGGATGGTCGCAAACGCCACTATCACGCCGCCGATGTTGTTTCCTTTAAATTGCGGCAGCACAAAAGCAAACGTTAAATGGCAGATAATCAAGAGCAAGGAGCCAAAGATGAGCATCGTGGCCCCCTTCCCCTTATTGTCGAGGTAGTTGCCCAAAATCGGGGTGATCCCCACCGCCAGCAAGGGAAACACGGCAAATATAGACTCTGCGGACTGCCGCTCGTAGGCCATCACGCAGTAGCCAATCAACCCCACTACCGCAATGCATAGGTAAAGCCCCGACAAATTTTTCTTCTTCGCGAAATTGCTCATGAACGCCGTCACCGCCACTACCAACATCACAAGGTACTGCAGAACTGTCACCGTGGTGCTATGCCAAAACGAATCATCTGGCAAGGTCTCAAACGCGATGTTGCACTGCAGCATGTTCACTGCGTACTTTTGGAATGGGAAAATCGCGCTGTAGTACAGCACGCACAGCAATGCCACCACCCAAAAGACACCGCTCGACAGCACCTTCCCGAGGTCGGAAATCCTGAATGGGTCGTCCTTCTCCTCCGCTTCACCCGTTTGGGCATCAAGTTTCCGATCCATGAAGAAATAGACCACAAACATCGTCATAGCAATGCAGAGCATCACAAAGCCAAAGGCCACAGCCCTTGATACCTGGATATCGCCGCCGAGCTTCGCGAAGAAGGGCGAGAAAATCATCACCGTAGCCACCCCCAGGCGCGCCAAGGCCATCTCAGACCCCATGGCCAGTGCCATCTCTTTCCCTTTGAACCATTTTACGATCCCACGCGACACGGTAATCCCCGCCATCTCTGCGCCGCAACCAAAAATCATGAAGCCCAGCGAGGCGAACTTCGCGGATGCCGGCATGGAGCTGGTGAAGGGCGAAACCCCCAGCTCATGGAGCCCCGGGACGTAGTTGAAATTATCCGTAAACCAACGTTCTAGCCCTGACCCTGCAAACGACTCCGTCACCGCGTACCAATTCACCGCCGCGCCCAAAAGCATCACGCCCCCCGAAAGCACCGCCGTGAAGCGCACCCCCATCTTGTCAAGGATTATCCCTGCAAAAATCAGGAAAAAGACGAAGACATTCAGAAAGGTCTCCGATCCGGCATAGATGCCAAAGGTGTCGGAGTCCCACCCGCGAGTCTGCTCCAGCAGGTCCTTCACCGGGGACAGAATGTCCATAAAAATGTAAGCGCAAAACATTGCCAACGCGAGCAGCAGCAGCGCCGTCCAGCGCACCGCGGGGATCTCGCGTAGCGAGGTGTGTTCACCCCCTATTGTAGCATTCTTCATTGTTTGTAAACTTTTTATTGCCTCTGTTTCTCTCTCCTTTACGGCGCACCAGCACCTCTATTTTCAGTGCGTAAAGGTACGGATTATTTTTAGTCAAGTTTCCATGACCATCATAACAACAAAATACATAAATACTAAAAGGAACGAGCGTCTAATATAAAAATGGTTGTGCAATAGCTGTATAGGGTCGTCGCCCAGACCAGATTCCCTTCTCGGGAACATCAAACTCATGTTCTCAAAAACAAACCGCCCGCCCTAGCCTTACGGCTGGGCGGGCGGTAAATCATTACCTCACGAAAAGGCTAGAGCTCGTAGGTCTCACCGCTGTGGAGCAAATCCTCCATGCAGTGGTACTGCCCCTTCTGCTGGATGTCAATCACCTGGTCACGCACGAGGTCATCGTACGTGGGGAATGGCACGTTGCGAATCACGCCCAACGCCACCGGCAACTGGGGGTACGCCATGTTGACCAAAAGCATGTGAAGCCCCGGGTTCTCCTCCGTGGCATCGTGCTTTAAGATGTTATCCTCGGTGTAGCCGTCCTTGCCTAGCTGCACCGCCTTCAGCTTAAAGCCATCGAGAACAAGCCCCTTGTCGCGATTCTTACCGAATATCATCGGCTCGCCCTGCTTTAGGTAGATTACCCTGTCGGCACGCGTAGCGCTATCGGTAATCGCGGCATGCGCCCCATTATTGAAGATGACGCAGTTCTGCAGCACCTCCACCACGGAGGTACCATCATGCTTGGCAGCCTCAACCAGCACATCCGTTGTGAGATTCATCTCCACATCGAGCGAACGGGCAAAGAACTTACCCCTCGCCCCTAGCACGAGTTCACCCGGCAGGAAGGGCTGCTCCACCGTGCCGTACGGCGAGGTCTTGGTTATCGCCCCCAGCTTGGAGGTGGGGCTGTACTGGCCCTTGGTCAAGCCGTAGATCTCGTTGTTGAACAGCACGATGTTGATATCGATGTTCCTTCGTATAGCGTGGATGAAGTGGTTTCCCCCGATGGCCAACGCATCGCCATCGCCCGTCATCTGCCACACGCTCAAGCGTGGGTTCGCCACTTTGGCCCCCGTAGAAATCGCCGTGGCGCGCCCATGGATGGTATGAAAGCCAAACGTGTCCATGTAGTACGGGAAGCGGCTGGAGCAGCCTATTCCCGATATAATGGCGAAACGCTCCTTCTCGTAGTGCAACTCCTCCGCCACCTTGGGCAACGCTTTCTGCACAGCAGCCAATATAGCGTGGTCGCCGCACCCTGGGCACCAACGTACCTCCTGATCGCTCTTAAAATCCGCGGCTGTATACTTCGTATTTGACATTGCTTCTCCCTTTCCTACTTACTCTTCAACAGCTCATTGGCCCTCTCTACAATCTCCGTCACGATAAACGGTTGCCCCTGCACCTTATTGAGCTGGTTGTAGGTGAACTGCTGATGGTGCATCCGCAAATAGTTGGCCATCATGCCCATGTTCAGCTCGCACACGAGGATCTTGCGGAAACGCGAGAACACCTGCGCGAGGTTCTTGGGTAGCGGGTTGATGTATGAGATATGGCACAGCGACACCCGCTTGCCCTCCTTGCGCAGCTCCCGCGTTGCCGATAGGGTGTGGCCATACGTGCCGCCCCAGCTCACGATGAGCAAATCGCCCTCAAGATCGCCCACCACCTCTTGGTTCGGTATCATATCCGCTACGGCGGCCACCTTGGCTGCGCGCGTCTTCACCATCTTGCCGTGGTTTATCGGCTCGGTGGAGATGGAGCCCTTCAGCTCATGCTTCTCAAGGCCACCCACGCGGTGCTCCAGCCCCTTGATGCCGGGCCACGCCCAGCCACGCGCCAAGTTCTCATTGCGTTTGTAGGGCATGAAGCGGCTTCCATCGGCGTTGGGCGAGGCGTACGGTGGATGAATTTCAGGGTAATCCTTCATAGAAGGGATTTTCCACGGCTGCGAGCCATTGGCAATGAAGCCATCGGTGAGGAGCACCACAGGCGTCATACGTTCTAGGGCTATACGCCCGGCCTGGAACGCCATGTCAAAGCAATCGCTCGGGCTCTTCGCCGCCACCACCACTATTGGGCTCTCACCGTTACGCCCGTACAGCACCTGGAAGAGGTCGGCCTGCTCCGTCTTCGTGGGGAGACCCGTGGAGGGGCCGCCACGCTGCACGTCTACTATCACCAACGGAAGCTCCGCCATGACGGCAAGCCCCATCGCCTCGCTCTTAAGCGCAATGCCAGGGCCGGAGGTGGTCGTCACGGCAAAGTTCCCTGCGTACGAAGCCCCTATCGCCGTGCAGATGCCCGCGATTTCATCCTCGGCCTGTAGCGTTTTCACCCCTAGGTCCTTGCGCTTGGCAAGCTCCACGAGGATGTCAGTTGCCGGCGTGATGGGGTAAGAACCGCAGAAGAGCGGTAGCTTAGCCTTTTCAGCGGCGGCAATGAGGCCCCACGCGGTGGCCATGTTGCCGCTGATGTTACGATAAGTGCCATGCTCCTTCACCTCAGCCTTGGGCACCTCGTAGGTGTTCGCCAACGCCTGAATGTTCGCCGCGTAGTTGAAGCCATCCTGTAGCACCTTGCGGTTCGCCGCGATGAGCTCCGGCTTCTTCTTGAACTTCGTGTCAATGTAGTTGAAGGAATGCTCCATGGGACGGTCGAACATGTGGAACAGCATGCCCAACGCAAACATATTTTTGCAGCGCACGATGCTCTTGGCGTCCAGACCTGAATCCTTGAGGCTCTCCTTGGTGAGCTCCGTCATGTTGACATAGACCACGTTGTAGTCCTGTAGATTCAGCTCCTCAATGGGGTCGTCCGTGGTGTACCCAGCCTTCTGTAGCCACTTGGGAATAAACTGGTCGGCATCAATGAGAATCGTTCCCCCCACCTTCATCCACTTGGCGTTCGCCTTCAGCGCGGCGGGATTCATCGCCACCAGCACATCGCAGTAATCACCCGGGGTGTTGACCTCATGGCTCCCTATGTGAACTTGAAAACCCGAAACTCCTCCTATCGAACCCTGCGGAGCACGAATCTCCGCGGGGTAGTCAGGAAACGTACTTACACCATTGCCCAGAAGCGCTGATGTGTCCGAAAATAGCGTGCCTGTAAGCTGCATACCATCGCCTGAGTCGCCTGAAAAACGAATCACAACGTTGTCCAGCTCTAGCGCACGTTTGTCTGCATCCATAACTGTCCTTTCTTATTTTCTAGTTCGTGAAAAATTCGCCCACGATACCAATCCCCTTGCCCCGCAAAGTTACGGTTATTTTTATGGCTTTTACCACTCCTCAACTTACGCCACCGTATGGCACCCATAAAGCACTATAAAACAAGCATCTACATTTCTATAATGGAATGATTGTAAATTAAATGAGCAACCCAACCAGGTAGCATGAGCACAGCGAGAAAAACACGCATGCCAAATTTTGGCTACCTTTGCCACCCACTGATACGGTTTGAGCCAATGAAACACTTCCTTCACTGTAGACTTTTGGGGCTGCCTACCCTCTGCGCGTTGCTTGCACTTGCGATGCCATCGTATCGCGCAGCTGCACAGGGCTTTGAAGGGGATTGGCACGGCACAGCCAACCTTCCAGGTGGAGCACTCTCATTTGTGTTCCACATTACACCCATCGGCGCAACCTGGCAGGGCACATTCGATTGCCCCAACCAAAACGCCTATGGCCTTTCCATCACTGCCATCCAAATCCCAACGCAGGACTCGATTCATATACAGCTTCCCAGCATCAACGCAAAATTTAAGGGGAAACTACGTAATGACAAAATCGCAGGAACATTCTCTCAGGGCGAGCAAACCGCGCAGCTCCTGCTAACCAAAAAGACCGCAGGCCCAGCGAAAAGCGAATGAGATGGGATGGCCTTCCGCGCAAAGCCATCTCCTTTTACTACCTTTGCCACTGCGGATGCGGACATTCACGAACCGCCATTCACCTGGACAATATGACGCAAACGAGTATCCTTCGGCGCACTTCAATATTTGGGTTTCTCATGGCCATGGTGATGGTCACCGCGGTGATGCTATCTCCCTGCGCCACCGCACGGGCAGCGGAAAGCGTTGCGGCGCATGCGCACGTTTCGATGTTCCGGATTGCCCAGGCGATTGCAATGCCAGACACCGTTGCGAACGCCGTGGTATACACCAAAGATTCGGCTATCCTCGTGGAGCCATCCAATGTCGTGCAGCAGGACTCCGATAGCCTATCCGTCCCCGATAGCACAGCCGTCCCCTTCACAGACTCAGCGCAAATCGCTACCCCAAAATACTCCTACCCCGACTCGATTTACCCCATCGATGGGCATATCACCGCACGGCTCCCCATCCTTGACTCGCTCCTACGCACTACGCATTGGCACACAGACCTCGTCACGGGGTTTAGCAAACTCGTTCCCATCGATAGCTCGCTGCTGTACGCCCACCTCTACGACCCCACGCTGGATGGGCCACACCTCAAAACCAACCTCGGCATTGACTACGCGGTAACCATTGATGATGCCTTTTCCGCACGTCCCAACGCCACGAGCCCAACGCCCCTCTTTGCCAATGCGCTAATCAACCTCTTTCCCCTCGCTAGCGGGGTTGATTCCTACTCCGCAAGGGGACCCTTCTCGCAGGTGGTACTCATGAGCAATTTCAGCTCCAGAACCGAACAGCTGGACGGCCGCATTTTCTACACGCAGAACGTAAACCCATCCACCAACCTGGGTCTCGCCTTTAATCACGGCGATGAGACCAGTGCCTACCAAAACTTCCAGTCGAGAGTCAACGCCATCAGAGCGTTCGGCTCCTACGCAGCCAATCGGCTCTACCTTAATCTCTCTCTAGGCTTCGCCAAGCATACCCTCAAGGACTATGGAGGCCTCGCCCATGATGACGACCAACTCAATCCCGACCTCAAAAGGCAAGAGACCGAGGTGCGACTCACCACCCCCATGGCCCGCACCTCAAGCCAAGCCGCATCGGCTATCTTTGAATACGACCTGATACAGCATCGGAACATGGTGCGCGACTCCCTCGGCATTCAGTACACATCGCACGTTCCGCTTCTCTCGCTAACCTCAACCCACCACTTCCGTGCATACTATAGAAGCTTCAACGAAACGTACAACGAGCAGGAGCGCAGGCCCCGCTACCTATCCCACGCCGCTGCGCATGACTCCGTGGGGCAGCAAACCTACACGGCAACGATAGGCGCACGCCTCCACCAGCTAAAGCACGCACGCATTTCACTACCGGGGCTGCGTGCCGCCGTAGGCTACCAGCTCGACCGGTACATCCAGCAACGCCCCGACCAATACCTCACCGGCCAGCTAGGCACGCTAACGCACTCCCTATTCATTGAGGCCGCCGCCGATTACACCCATCCCTACTTCACCGTGCAAGCCTACGCTAAAAGCTACCTTCTAGGAGCACAGCTCGGCAACACGTACCTACAGGCCGAGGCTAGCTATTTCCCCGCAAAGCAGGAGAGACAGTACGAGATCAATGCATCGTGGCAGGGCGGCTACGCGCAGCAACACCCTTTCTACCTATACTATAGGAGCAACCGCTTTATGTGGGACAACAATGGCCTCTTCCACCGCTCCTTCTCCTCTACGCTGCACGCTGCCTTCATTGCCCCCAAATGGGGCGGCGAGTACGGAGTGAACAACTCAACCATCTCCAACTACACCTACCTTGATGACTCCGCCCACCCGGCGCAGCTCCCGGCACTCAACGTGCTTGAAGCCTACGTGCAACAAACCTTTGACCGCTGGGGGCTTTCCATCATCCTGCGGGGATCGTGGCAACACGCCTCGCACGTTGCCGCTGCCGTCCCAACAGTCACCGCGTACGGCAACCTCGCCTACCATTTTCAAGTGATAAAAGACGCTCTCCACGTACGCATCGGCATGGAGGCGTACTACCGAACCCTCTTTTTTGCCCCAGGCTATTGCTCCGATCTAGGCGTTTTCTACGCGCAGCGCACCATGCAGATAGGGAACTACCCCATGCTCAACGCCTTTCTGTCGCTGAAATGGAAAAGTGCCAACATCTTCGTTCGGGTATATAACGTTACGCAGGGCGCCTTCGGCTACGATTTCTTCGCAGCGCCGCACTACCCCGATCGGCGCAGGAGCGTTCGGCTAGGCATCAATTGGTACCTATACAACTAACCCCTCTAGTGCTACCTCTTGGCATTGTTTTTGCAAGGGAAGCCCGAAGGCATGAAAGTACCGGAGTCTACCATCCGGCCAAATAGTTTTAAGATGTCTCGTTTCCAACGACCTGCGAGGGTCTTAGTGAGCCTCTTGCTCTGCTTCGCCGCCTCGCTCCATTTCAACGCTAAAATTTCCACCGCAGCCAACGAAAGCGTTGCACCGCATGGAAAATTCACCGCAACGCTTACGGTTGCGATGGATAGGAATACCATTGACTACTTTCTCTACAAGGCTACGCCCACGGGGATGCAGCTTGAACTCACGCAGCGCTTCGCCGCGCACCTCGGACGCTCCATTGAGGTGTTCGCTGTTGACTCGCAGCAAGAGGGCATAGAGGCCGTTCAGAACGGTGCTGTGGACTTCTACGCCACCTCTGACTCGCTTACCCTTAACCACCTCACACTGCTTTCCTGCTCCCTTCACTCGCAGCCAAGCAGCGCAAATCGGCTGGGTGAAAAACTTGCCACTTGGTTCTTCCCCGCAGAGAAATCGAGCCTCATGGCCGTTGCCACCGAATGGTTCAGCAGCAATGGCTGCGTCCGCCTGAATAGAGCGCTAACCCGTAAGTTTGGAACGAATGGGTACATGCGTCAACACTTTCAGACAGCAGACGGCAACAGCCCGCTCTCTGCGTACGACTCCCTCATAAAAGTAGCTACAAGGAACACCCGATGGGACTGGCGCTGGGTGGCCTCTATCATCTACCAAGAGTCGCGCTTTAAGCCATCGCTCCACTCCCACAGAGGAGCATACGGCCTTATGCAAATGACACCGGCTACGGCGCGGCATTTTGATGTACCCCACCTCAACACGCCCAAGGCGCAAATCGATGCCGGGGTGAACTACCTCCTGTGGCTTGATAGTCAATTTGAAAAGAATGGTATCCCCGACGAGCTGCGCAACGACTTTATCCTCGCTGCGTACAATGCTGGCTATAGTCGTATTCGCACCGCCCAGGGGGCAGCAAATGTCCTAGGCTATTCCCCAGCGGTGTGGGTGGGTAATGTTGCCATTGCGCACGCGAAGACTCCCCAACGCATCATCAACAGCAACCCCTTGACGGCGCTCTACGGCACCGGGGAGACGTGCAACTTTGTGCGTGAAATCAACTGCCGATACACGCACTACAAGAATTTGCTGTAGAAGTATTCACCTTGATATCAATGCGCAACGCCTCCGCTAGGCGTAGTGCTGCTGCGCAATTAGCCGCAGCAGCAGCGACACTATCCTATACAATGGCTGCCCTTCACGATAGTCCGCCGGCGCTATGAATTGCACCCGCCCATCGCTATGTAACGACCGAGCCTTGTCAGCTGCACCCGCCCTCTCCGGATTATACACAGCTATGGAGTACCCCCCCTCAGCCTTCACCAGCCGCATGCAGGGGATGTCCGTTTGGCCATCACCGAAGTAGATCATCCGACTGACCGGGATGGGACGCTTGCTATCGGGCATAAAGTCGTTAATTGCCTTATCATCCGACAGCGAGAACACTCCCTTGCTAATGCGGAATAGGAATTGCGTTTTGAGGGTGTAATCCATCGCCAAGCGGGGCCACACGGCCCTGCCTTCATCATTGTAGAGATACGACGAGGCGAACACCTTGTCAAATGCATTGTAAATGCTGCACCCCTCCAAAATCTCTTCTATCCCCGAAGAGACGATGTAGTGCTGCACGCGTAGCTTGCACTCTTCACCAATCGCACGAGTGAGCGAGAACCACGTCTCCACGCCCGGGAAATAGTCAATGCTACGCCCCATACCGTTCAGGCTATCCCTCGTGATAGCAATCCCCTGCTCTTTAGCCAATTCTACGAGGCGCCACAGGTAGTAGTATATACTATTGATGTCTTTCTCTCGGCTCTGCCTATTTATCTCCTGCCAAAACGCATTTGGCTCCTGCCCTAGCGCAGCAAGGCAACCATATTCCTGCATGCTTAGTGGCGACAGCGTTCCGTCAAAATCGTACACTAACGCCACCGCGGGCCATTCTGCAGCCATGGTCTACGACTCTACCTTACTGTTGGGTTCCGCCCCATCAGCGGTCAGCGCATGGAAAACGTCCTCAAGGTGTGAACGCCGTTCGTAGAGCGTCACGAGGGGAACGTCCATCTCCACCGCCTTGCGGAAAAGCAGAAGCCGCGCCCCCATCGAATCCACGCCGCGTATTGCCCACTCGCTGTCGGGCAACGACTCCACCCGCTTGCCAGGAAACCACCCCTCAATCTGTTCTTTCGTAACCTTCCCCGCGAAAGCCACCACCACCGCGTTCCCCGCCGCGCTGCCCATAACGTCGGCTGTACGCCCCTCCGCCACAAGCTTTCCATGGTTCATAATCGCCACCCTATCGCACGTTGCCTCCACCTCCTGCATGATGTGCGACGAGAGCAAAATGGCCTTTGTCGCCCCTACCTCACGAATAACCTGACGGATTTCTACTATCTGATTGGGGTCAAGCCCGCTCGTGGGTTCATCAAGAACCAACACCTCTGGGTTGTGCAGCAAGGCTGCCGCCAGGCCGACGCGCTGGCGATACCCTTTAGAGAGGAGGCCTATCTTTTGGTGCTGCTCTGGGGTGAGACCTGTGAGTTCAATGGCACGACTCACCTCGTTGCCTGGGGATTCCAAACGATAGATACGCGCCACGTGCATGAGATACTCCCGCACGTACAAATCGGGATAGAGAGGGTTGTGTTCCGGCAAGTAGCCAATACCCTTACGCCACGCGGGACGCAGATCGGTTACGTCCGTTCCGTTCACCATCGCCCTGCCCGCGCTTGGCGAGAGAATGCCCGTCAAGATTTTCATCGTGGTGCTTTTCCCAGCACCGTTTGGTCCAAGCAGCCCTACGACTTCCCCCGGCTTTACCGACAGCGACATGTCGCGTAGCACCCACCGATCGCCGTATCTCCGCCCCAAATCCTCTATTTCAATCCCCATCGCCTCTCTCCCTCCTACATTCTACCTATTCGCCTCGGCTATCTGCCCCGTAAGAGCATTCTCAGCTTGCTCCATCGCCTCCTTTGCCTGCGCATCGCCCTCCGATGCCGCCGCAGCCCTTACATCAGGGATATAACGGGTGTACCCCATCCACGCTATGTACTCCGCCGCTGCAGCCCGCACCCTCGCATCACCATCGTAGAGTAATCCCTGCACCCACCGTTTCGCATCCCACGAAAGCACGGAGCGCAGCCACCCCAACGCCTCTAGCTTCTGCTCCGCCGTACCGTAAAGGAAGGTTTCGTAAGTATCGCTCTCCCGCTTTAGCATCTCCACGCTCATAAGGCACTCCCCCGAGAGGTGCGAAGGGTTGACCATAGCCTTGTCGTAGGGTGCTATCGCCTTACGCAACGTCCAGCGCACCATGCGCGGAATCATCCACTGCATGCCCGGCGTAGCCTCGGGGTGCGCAATGCAGGCCATCACGCGGCCCTGCCCCGCCTCATTGCCTATCAGGAAGGGCCGCCCATTGGTCATATTCGCGGGGGCGTTGCCCTCCTCATGCACATCGCTCTCCATGGTGGCAAACGAATCATACGCCCGCTGTAGCGTGTCGTATACAGGTCCCTCGTAGTACATTATGTGAATCGTATCAAGCGCCGCCAACTCGGGAAAGAGTTCCTGCCCCAGCGTGGTAAGCGTCACCTTCGACACGCCATGCCCTCGGTTGTCATGGGCAATGTCAATAGCCACCCCTTTGCTAAGCCCCAAGCTGGCATACCCCGGGGTGCTAGAGAGAAGGTAAGCCCCAGCGCATATGCCCAAAACGCCACCGCCGTTGTTCACAAAACTCTCAATCCTTCTATGGTTCTCCGCCCCAAGATTGAGCCACTGTCGAGAGCCGCCGCCCCCTGGGATTATGAACGCATCGAGCGTATCAAGAACACCGCGCGCAATGTCAGCACTCGTGACGTAGAAGGGCCGCATGTCCCCATCGCGACGTATCGCCTCGTACGCCTCCCAAACGCACGTCTGCGCACCGCCATGCCCATCAAAAACCCCAACTCGGATAACGTTGCGCTTTGCCGTAGCGTTCGCCCCCCCATTAGCGGGTTTCGTGGACTGCCCGCAGCTGGCAAGTATCAGCAGCCCTAGGGCAACAACGGTCACAAAAGAACATCTCACCGTACGCATTTCCTTTTCCTCCTTACTTTTGGTAGTAGCTCCGCAGCCTACGCTGGAAAATCAGTCTATTCGCCTCGTTGATATTCTGCACGATCGCCGTGATGCGCGCCTTGCGTCGATCAATCTCCGCCTGGGGTATCGTCTGCTGATTCTGAAAAACAATGTAGTCAATCCTATACCCAGCCGAATCGAGCTGCATTGCGACCGCTGCATCAAAATCATCAAATAGGATTACAGAGGGTAAGTTGCTCGCGGTGTAGCGCCCCACGGCCTGTCGCACCCCATCGCTGATGTAGCTTATCTGCGTTTCGCCAAGGTACTTCGCCCCAAGGAGCAGCCGCACGAGGTCTATCTGTGCAACCTTCTCCTTCTCCCCCGCCTCGACGTAATTACGGTACTTCCTATCAGACGTTTCCAAGAAAAGATCAATGAAGCGTTGGGGAATCCCGATTAAATCCTGTAGCTCCCCCTCCCTTTTCCGTAGACTGTATTCCTTTTTCGCCTCCTTTTGGGTTGTCGGGACGTAGTACTTCCACTTCCGCGTGCGCTTGTACGTATCTGTCATGGGTGAGGGCTTCCAATGGGTCTGCGGACGAAGCATAAGGTTTGATTGCACCCTAACGTTCCCTGCCTCTAGGGTGTAAATCAAACAGTTGATGAGATGTACATACCCCCCGCCGATGTACGTATGGAGGGCCGACCATAGGGTAGCATTCGACGCGCGCCGGCGCACGGTGCTATCGGAGGCATCCGCCAAGGCGGGTTTTGACTTTAGGTAGTTAACAAACTCTGGGTCGAACGCCACGGGGAGGTAGGTGGTACTGGTGGTTTTATCCACGTCTAGTAAGCTATTCGGCTGATGGTACAGCCCCTTGATGTCCACCACGTAGCTGCTATCGTCCGACATGCCGATGTGCAACTTGTAGTCGGCTCCCCAGCTCATGTTGCGTATCTCGTTCGGCTGCGCCTGAGCTACCCAAACGCCCCCGAAAAGGAACAGCGCGAAAAGGAATAATTTTCTCATTACTTTTGCATGGCTATAAAAAAACATCCCCCATTGCCAGGGGAAACGTTTCAATTTTATCTCTGCAAAGGTAATAAAATCAAATGGTAACGATACCACGAATCATAGTAGGGATCTCAGGGGCTAGCGGCATGCGCATCGCCCGCACGCTCTTAGAGGTCTTGCTGAGCGAGACTACGGTAGCAATAGACTTAGTCGTCTCTGAAGCCGCCCGACAGGTTTGGGCACACGAGCTAGGAAGTACCCCTCTGCCCACAGATATGCGCATCGTGCATTTTGATAACAACGACCTCGCCGCCGCGCCCGCCTCTGGATCGCACCACACCCTCGGCATGGTGATTGCGCCCTGCAGCATGGCCACAGCAGCGCGCATTGCGCACGGCATTGATGATAACCTCATGGCGCGCGCCGCCAGCGTCACCCTAAAAGAGCGCCGCACGCTCCTTCTCTCCCCACGCGAAACGCCCCTCTCCTCCATCCAACTAACCAATCTACTCACCCTCTCGCAGGTTGGCGCAATCGTCATGCCCCCGCTCCTTCCATCCTACATTCCCAACGCCTCTCCACAGGAGCAAGAACTGGAATTTGCAAGGCACATTCTAGAGTTTTTCAATATAGGAAACAGAAAATTCGGATGGCAATAAGCCCCCTCGGGGAAAAAAACGGCGGCAGCCGGTGCCCCCGCACCTACTGCCGCCGTTTATTAGCTCGCTCGTGTGGTTCCCTAGCCTATATAGCTATCAATGCTGACTTTGCCGACCCCAATAAGAAACACCAGTATTATTACGTACCGCAGGATCTTACTCCATCGCTGTCCACCAACTCCGTACGCACGCATAGCCCCATAATGCAGCAAGTACGCTAACAGCGCGATATTAACAAGAACCGTTCCCCACGACGTATTACCCCATTCTATAAACAACTCCAACCCTATCAAGAGGACAACTATAACCAGCCCCGGGAAAGAGTATTCAGCCCGGTTGCCTAGCGCCTCAAAAATATTGCACTCCTCTGGCTCTATGCTATTCAATTGATCCTGCTTCATAACGCTCCTATAGTTTAAAGATAAACCAAGCGCAAAGGTACGTTGTTTTTACAATCCGTAAAGCCATATAGAACAAGCTATAACTACCACAAAAACTTTCTGCCTCTAATGGCGTTTCTAAGGCTAAAGGTCAGCTAATATGAATACTCAACACCACCCCCACCCCTGGCCCAAGGGCTACATCCACCTATACACCGGCAACGGCAAGGGTAAAACCACCGCCGCCTTCGGGCTCGCCCTCCGCGCCCTCGCCGCCGGCGCAAACGTATTTATAGGGCAATTCGTAAAAAGCATGCGCTACGGGGAATGCAGCATCGCTGAGGCTGCAAATGCCCTAGGCAAGGGGCAGTGCCTGGTAGAACTCTTCGGCAATGGGTGCATGCTCCTGCGAAATCCAACGGAAGAGGACCGAGCCGCCGCGCGGGCGGGCATCGCCCGAAGCCTAGAGGCACTCCAGGATGAAGCATGGGACATGATAATTCTCGACGAACTCACCATTGCGCTGCACCTAGGGCTAATCGCAGATACCGACATAGAGGAACTCCTACAGATACGGCCGCCCCACGTGGAACTCATCATCACCGGGCGCTACGCCCCCGATTGGCTCATCGCCCGCTGCGACCTCGTAACAGATATGCAGGAGGTGCGGCACTACTACCAGCAAGGCGTAGAGGCAAGGGTGGGGATTGAACGGTAGAGGGCCTTCCTAGAAGTTGCGCACCGAAGGCACTCTTTTAATCTAGGAAGCTCTTAGGAGCTGCGCAAAGCGCGCTAGTCAAATCGATACGCACAGAAGAGGGACACGGTAACTAGCCCATACCCCCCTTCCGTGCGTACTGATTATAACTCTTTTACAGCTTAAACATCGCTAGATATTTTTTGCCATTTTTGGCAAACATCGTAAACGCCCCCACCTCTTTGCCGCTTTGGTAGAGGGCGTAGGGTGGTACCAAGCCGGATGTGTCCCCATAGATCTTGTAGGTGCCTACTGAGAGCGTTCCCTCCTTTAGCAGCTTGCCATTCAGGCTGTAGCAACGTAGCCACACCGAGCCTCCTTCCCGTGAGAGCACAGTAATGCGATCGGCCTGTAGATTGATATCGCTGATGATGTCGGGGAAGGCATCCTGCTGCACCTCCACCAGGTGCTCCTCAGTACCAGGTTTTTTCAAGGGTTCTTTGGTTGGTGCATCAAAGACCTTGATAGTGCAGACGATGGAATCGCGATTCGTGGCACTTGATATGTGCACCAGCCCCGAGCTGCCGCAGCTATAGGCTATCCGTTCTCCATGCGATGCGAACCGGCTTAACGTCGAGGTGTAGCCCGTTTGGTAGTGCCTATACACTGTGTCGAGCCGCCCCAGAAAACCTAAAAAGCGTCCTGTTTTCATTGAGTAGCGCGCAAACAGCGGCACCTCGTCGTAGAACTCTGGTAGGGTAATGTCGTGGTCGGCCGGTCGACCCTCCCATTCCTCAATGGACCCCAAAGATGGATAGCCCTTGATGGTGCGGATGAGAAGTTCATCCTTATATGGATAGAACACCTGATGGTCTTTGACGAACACCAGCTCCGTGGCGTCAAACGATTCCAGGAGTTCCAATCGCATCATCTTTCGCGTATCGCTACGGGGATTCCATTTAAAAAAAACTGCCGCATTGAAGTACGCCAACTTGGAGGAATCAAATGGGCTACGTATAAGCTCTGGAAGGGAGTAGGAGAGGTACACTTCTCCATCGTCACCAAATTGCCCCATGTTGGGCATTACAAAGAACATGTTGTTCTCTACACCCCTTCTGAAGTCCTGGGGCGACAGTAGCGTAGTGTCCACAAAGGCTATCTCCTCTTCGGGGCTGGGGGCGAATTGTCGTATGGGCACCGCCCTTTTACCCTCAACCTTGAAAAGGTAAAATGCGTTGGCAATCTCATCGTTGAAGCAGAGCAGGTTGTTCCGTAGCGCGGGGAAGGACATCATGCGCGACACTGGCATCTTGCCGTTTACACCCTCCTCCGCGATCAGCACCTCCCTATAGCGCAGCGGCTTAACCGCGGGCGCATGAGAGCGGCTCTGCGAAGCGCGCACCGCTGTGCCGTAATCGTGGAATGGCTTAGGCTCAGCAGCAGCGACCAGCGAATCAAAGGTTGCGGGGGCCAGCTCTAGGATACTCCCCCCCGCAATTAGCCGATTGCCTCGCCGGTCAATCTTCACGGTGTAGGTTACATCCAGCCGCGCAACGCTGAGGCTGAAGATGTCTTTATACCACTCCATCGTATCCACCAGCAGATGGGTATAGCGGAAATTCTTGTTCTTCGCGTAGCGGCGCCCCCCCGGGCATCGGGATAGACCGTCCACAGCACCACCGAAGCATTAGGATCCCTTTCCCTAATAGCATCGTAAAGGAAATTGATGTCAACCTCACACCGGGGACACATTTGCGGTGCGTACAGCACGGCATACACTGTATCCGAGAGGTTTGGCAACGCCGATAGCACCCCACGCAGCTGGGCTTCGCTACCCTCCTTTTGGGCTATCTGAAACCCCTCATCGTAGGCTCCCGAAGCCCCCTGGCCGTAGCATGCAACCGCAGCCACTTGCCAGAGGGCGACAACGAGAACCCTTTTTAGCCGAAGCAAAAAGGACCCGAACATTGCTACTTGGTCTTTATCGCACCCGTGCGCCAATCCACCTGCGAAGCCTTAACCATAATCGTACGCTCACCATCAGAGACTATTACATAGCGATCCGCTGTATTCACGCTTTGAATCGTCCCTTCTCCTACCTGAGAGGACGGATAGGTTATCCTTTTGCATACTGCAACGCAGCACCCCCTGCAGGGGCGTAAAAGGCCAGCCCTTTCACCGTACCACTCTACGGTACCCCCCCCATCCTTCTCTTGCCTTGATATAGAAGAAAACTCTCCTTGTTGCTCATCAAGCCCTTGCGCATAGGCACCACCCGCTAGTAGCAAACCTGCCACAAATAATGCTAACTGCTTCATCTCTGGTAATCGTTAAATTAAACACTCAACACTACCTGATCAGGTTTTGCAAATGTATGTCTTTTTTTTTTACAATGCCAAACGCAAATTCTGCTTAAAGTGGAAAAGAATACATAAAAAACAAGCGTAGCGCATTAAAAATCAATGCGCTACGCTTAGCAATACAGGGAATTGTTTGTACTCTTGTAGCTAATAATCAACAAAACAACAAACGGCCTCCCTTGCCGAATGCGAATAAGGTTGAAAATCTACTGTTTCTCGGGTATTAGATCGTTCATGGTAAACACCCCGCAGCGGCTCTCCACGAACTCCGCCGCCGCCAACGCCCCGTCGGCGAACCCTTCTCGCCCCTTCGCGATGTGCGTCAGCTCTATGGTATCCGCTGCGCTATCAAGGCGCACTGTGTGCGTACCCGGCACGCTTCCGATGCGGTGTGCTGTGATTGGCAACGCCCCTTCTGGAACATTCGGCGTTAAAGCCCACTCCCTGTACTTTTCCCCCTCACCTAGGAACGGCTCGGCCAAAAGGATGGCGGTGCCACTCGGTGCGTCTAGCTTCGCCGTGTGATGCGTCTCCTCTATCGCCACATCGTACTGCGGCAGCAGCTTCTCGTAGCGTGCCAACTGCCGAGTGAGTAGTGACACCACCCTCACCCCAAGGCTGAAATTCGGCGCGTAGAATAGAGCTGAATCGGGGTGCTGCGCCTGCACATCCAGCACCTCCTGCAGCTTGGAGTACCACCCCGTCGTGCCGCACACCACCTTCATGCCATGCGTAAGGCAAAACCGTAGGTTCTCCACTGCTGACGAAGGGGAGGAGAACTCTATGGCCACATCCACTCTGTTACCATTCCCCACCGCGGTCTCCAGCTCCTCGTAGGAGTTCGCATGCCACAGCATCTCATGCCCCCTTGCTGCCGCCCTCTGCTCTACCATGTGGCCCATCTTACCGTACCCTACTATGCCTATTTTCATCTCTCTTTTCCTCCTCTCTTTACACAAATCGCAGCGCAGCACCGCTACACCCCCTCAAAAAATCGGCCGCAGTGAGCTGCTTTCGCCCCGGCAACTGCAAACTCTCAATGGAAACCTCCGCCCCATCACCGCACAGCACCGCAATGCCCTCTCCTTTTCCTATGATACGCACACTCCCCGCTTCGCCTGACGCACCCTCTCTGCACACCCCTCCCCGCGAAGAGTGGTGAAGCTTTACGTACTCCACCCGCACTCCATCCATCTCCATATCTGACCACGCCGTAGGCAACGGCGACAACCCTCGTATCTTCCTGTCCACCTCTGCGGCACTACGCGCCCAATCCACCCGGCAATCAGCCTTGAAGAGCTTCGGCGCACCAGGCAGCCCCTCAGCCGCTGGCTGTACAGAAGGCTGGAGCGTACCTTGCAGCAGCCCCTCCACGGTCTCCACCACGAGCTTAGAGCCCAGCACCGAAAGGCGAGCATGGAGCGTACCCGAAGTATCCTGCTCCGTAATCGCTGTGCCGGCTCGCATAAGAATTTTACCGCTATCCATCCCCTCATCGAGGAGGAAGGTGGTTACCCCGCTCTCCTTCTCCCCATTCATTATCGCCCAATTCACAGGAGCCGCGCCGCGATAAGCGGGCAGCAAGGAGGTGTGTAGGTTTATCGTGCCGAGCCGTGGCATGCTCCACACCGCCTTAGGCAGCATGCGAAACGCCACCACTACTCCTAAGTCAAGTTCCAACGAGCGAAGGGTGGATATAAACGACTCATCTCCAAGGCTCTCCGGCTGGAGCAACAATGCCCCCATCTCCTTGGCACACTGCGCCACCTCTGGTTCCCTAAGCTTGCGCCCTCGCCCCGCCGGCCGTGCAGGGGAGCTTACTACAGCCGCTATATCGTACCCCGCCCCACGCAACGCCTGCAGCGGCGCCACGGCAAACTCTGGGTTGCCCATGTAGACTATCCTAGCCCGCCCTTCTCGCTGCGCTACCATCTCGCCACTCCCTACTCCTTTTTCCCCAATATGTTGTGCCCCATCTTATCCCGCTTGGTCTCCAGGTAGTGCCTATTATACTCATTCGGCTCTATCTCAATGGGTACAATCTCGTCAATGATAAGCCCATACCCTTCAAGACCTGAACGCTTAACCGGGTTATTGGTCATCAGCCGCATATGGCTCACCCCCACGGCGCGCAGTATTGATGCCCCCACACCGTAGTCACGTTCATCAGCTTTAAATCCTAACTGTTCGTTCGCCTCCACCGTATCAAGTCCCTCGTCCTGCAGTTTATAGGCGTGTATCTTATTGAATATTCCGATTCCACGCCCCTCCTGGTTGATGTAGACCACCACACCCTTTCCAGCCTGGTCAATGCGCTCCATCGCCTCGTGCAGCTGCGAACCGCAGTCGCACCGATAGCTCTCAAAGACATCCCCAGTGAGGCACGATGAGTGCACCCTCACCAGCACAGGCTCGTCCTTCTCCCACTCCCCTTTTACCAACGCCACATGCTCCAACCCGTTCGTCTTCTGCCTGAACGGTATGATACGGAACGCACCGTGCCGTGTGGGCAGGGTTGACTCCACCCCCTGCTCTATGATGCTCTCCCGCTGCAAACGGTAGCGGATGAGGTCTTCTATTGAGATAATCTTAAATCCGTACTTCTTGCTTATCTCCAGCAAATCGGGGAGACGCGCCATCGTGCCATCCTCCTTGATTACCTCAATAAGTGCTGCCGCCGGCTGCAAGCCAGCAAGGCGCGTCAAATCAACCGCAGCCTCCGTGTGGCCAGCCCTACGCAGCACACCTTTCTCCCGTGCGCGCAGCGGGCAAACATGGCCTGGCCGTCCTAGATCCGATGGCTTCGTGGCGGGATCGGCGAGGGCCAATATCGTCTCAGCCCTATCGTGCATTGACACCCCCGTGGTGCAGCCATTACCGATCCGATCCACCGTCACCGTGAAGGGCGTTTCGTGCGATGATGTGTTATGCACCACCTGCATGGGCAACTCTAGCTCTTCGCAACGCTTCTCCGAAATCGGCGCACACAGGACTCCCCGCCCGTAGCGAAGCATGAAATTCACCTTCTCCGGTGTCACCTTTTCCGCAGCAATGATGAAATCTCCCTCGTTCTCACGATTTTCATCATCCACCACTATCACGAATTCTCCATTGCGGAAGCTCTCCACGGCCTCCTCTATAGTATTGAGCTGGCTCTCCAGCTTCTTTCTATCTGACATAATCTCTACCCTCTTTTTCTATTTATCCAATGTCTCTGCCCCCTTCCCTTTGCGCCACCCTACGAGCTGCTTCAACCTTCGCACCTGCGTGCTATACCACTCCCTGCGGAACAGCGGCGAATCGTTCTTCGCTTTGTATATCAAAAACACAGCTATAGGAACCAACACAAACGTCGAGAACCACATCCCTGTAACATCATCCCACACCATCTGTTTAGCAAACTTCTCTGTTGTGGTGCTAATCACGTAGTAGACAACAAAAAACAGCACTGATATTCCCATCGGGAACCCTAGCCCCCCCTTGCGCACAATCGCCCCTAATGGAGCTCCTATCAAGAAGAAAAGTAGGCATGCCATGGAGAGGGTAAACTTCCTATGGTACTCCACCATGTAGCGCACCCTCCGCTTGTTGTAGTAGTACTGATCATCGCTGAGGCTCACCACCCGTTCCTTTGTATCCCGCAGCTTGTCAACGGCCAACGATAGACAGCGTATCTTTTCACCTTGCTCTGCGGCGGCAAAAAGCGCACTGGCATCAATGGTGTCAACCTTCCTACCGCTATCGGCACTCGCACGCTTGGGCGTTACGTAAAGCAGTTTCAAACGTCTAAGCAAATCATTCTCTAGCTCCCCACTCCTCGTACGCAACGAATCCTGGTACTGCCATATCTGGTCAAGCCGCAGCACATTGTAGCTATCCGAAAAAATCCCCTCATCCTTCTTCTCAAAACCAAAGCCCTCCAGCTTCTTTATGAACTTCTGATGGCGAAACGAAACCCGCCGTGCTGGGAACTCTCCATCCAAATCAATGTTATCACCATCACGAACCTCTTCGTACGTCTCTCCGCTGAAAAGCTCCACCACAATGTACTTTTGATCGTCAGTTATCGTAATGTAACCCGAGTCGGCACACGTTACATTCACATTGCCAGAATTGCCAGAGTGGTCATAAATGAGGATATCTCGCATCAAATTGGTCTTGCTATCCCTGCTCGCCACTCGGATGCTGTAATCCTGAATATCATTTTGGAAGATGCCTGGCCGTATCACCAGCTCTGGCTTTTGCTCCTGCACGCTGTAGATGAGTGTGTCCATCTTGAGCGCAGAGGCTGGCACTACATAGTTAGCGCATAGAAAGGCAACAATGGTTATAACGATGCAGATTATCATGAGCGGGCGCATGATGCGCACCAGCGATATCCCAGCCGCCTTCATGGCGAGCAGCTCGTTATGCTCCCCCAGATTGCCCAACGTCATCAGCGAAGCTAGTAGCACCGCCAAAGGGAATGCCATAGGCATTAACGTGGCGCCCGTGTAGAGCAACAGCTCCAAAATCGTAGCAGCGTCAAGTCCCTTACCCACAAGGTCGTCAATGTATTTCCACAGGAATTGCATTAGCAGGACGAACATGACAATAAAAAACGTCATCAGCATCGGCCCCAAAAAAGAGACCACCACCCAACGATCTAATCGCTTCATGCCACGCTACCCAACGCTATTGTGTTTATCCCACCACGTATTGTACACTGCGCAAAGGTAGTAAATCCCTACGTAATGAGCGTACGCGATGCAAATGTTGACACCCCCGCCAAGAGCGCAACACAAAGAGGGGGCATCGCTGCCCCCTCTCCTGCACTATCCTCTTCTCTACCGAAGCTCTTTACTCCTGCTTCACCACCTGTCGATGCGCCACGCCGCCTTCAACATCCACCATGCGCAGCACATACACCCCAGCGTTCCACTCCCCAGTACGCAGTACCATGCTCGCCGTCCCTTTATGCACGTAGGTAGCAACCAACTGCCCATCCACCGTGTACACCTGTAGCTCCCGTAGCAGCTCTACGCCTTCGGCTCTCAGCTCTCCTACGAACGGGTTGGGCTTCACCTGCACCCCCGCTAGTAACTCGCTCTCCACAGCATTAGGCTTCTTCTCCAACGTCACATTCTCCGTCCTATCCGCCCCCTCCACCGTTACCTTTCCGCTGAAGACTTCATACCCCTCCTTCGTCACCTTGTAGTCATACTCTCCATCCGCCAACTTCAGCTCCACCATGCCGCTCTCGCTCTTCACCTTCTGACCGTTCGCCTCCACCGCTGCCCCATTAACCGCCCTGCCCGACTCATCCTTCACCACAAAGGTTACTACATAATAATGCACCTCCTTAAAACTGACACTCACATTGACATTGCCAGACACCTCAACGGTTTGTCCATTCTCAAACGGTTTACCATTCACCTCTAACGTTTCAACGCGATAACCCGCATCGGCAATCGCCTCAATCGTGAGGACCTTCCCCTCCAAAATCTTCGCATTATGCACCATCGTTTCGCCTTCGCACGTAATGGAAAGGATCCCATGCGCAGGCTCGTTACACGTGAGCACGTACGGCTTTCGCAGAATAATCGTCTCGATGCACTTCTCCTTATCCAATTTGGAGGCGTAGTTCTTAATCGGTTCGTAGCCACTCAACTCAAAGTCAAAATGGTACTCCACCCCTTGGGCATCAGAGAACTCTGCTACACCATCCCCCTCCGTAGTTCTCTTTTGTTTACGCCCATCAACCTGGGTCACCAGCACGTTCTTGAGGGGCTTTCCGTCCACCCCCACAACGGTAAACGTCACATCTCCCAACGCAGGCAACGTTATATCAATCAGGGATTCATCATTCACTTGGTAGGTAACTCCGACAATCGGAGCATAATCCTTAGCGGCCGGCGACGGCGTTACGCTGTACTCTATGCGCTCCCCCTTAGTAAGGGAAAATGTCGCCTTCCCTTCCGCGTTGGTCTTCCGACTCGCATGATTTTTAACGCTAACTGTGGCTCCCTCCGCAGGAGTCTTAGTTGCATACTTCACCACAAAGAGTACTGTAACCTCATTGCTCAGCACGACATCCTCGCGTTGCCCTACGTCAGACACCTTCACGGATTTCGTCGCCCTATTATATAAGGGGTGTCTAATAGTCATTGTGTACTCCCCAACCCACACGTCAAACTCAGCCTCGCCAGCCGCATTGGCCTTCATCTCCAGCGGAGCCGCACCAGCCTTCGCAGCTACCAAACTCACAGCGGCATTCTCTACGCCTTTTTGATCTTTGTCAACGACCCTCACCCCGAATTTTACCGGCTCAGGGGTCATCTCCACCGCAACTTCCCCTTGCGTTGGGACCTCAACGTTTCCCGATTCCGTCTTGTACCCTGGCGCCATCAAGGTATAGCGGTACTTGCCGGGCAGCAATACGCACTCCACCTTGCCATCCCCATTCGCATAGCTCGGCCCATACTCTGCACCGTTAGCTTCGGCCGTCAGCACCAGCTTCGCCCGTGTGAAAATGGGCTGACCGTCACTCGTGGCAACAAACGTTACACCGAGCTTCTTGGCCTCAAGCACCACATCTACTCTCTTGGCCTCACCCTTCACGTACACCTCGCCTGACTTTACTGCGTACGGCGCCTTCTCCACGCGATACTCGTACTTTCCGCTTGGTATCTCGCCAAAGGCAGCTTTCCCATCATCTTCCGTCATCACTTGTTTCCCATTGAACGTAACATTAGCTCCTTTTATCGGCTGGTTCGCAACATCTTTCACCACCACGCTAACCAAGTATTTCTGTAGCTCTAGTTGCACGTTGACTTCGCCCGAAGTTGCTGACACGGTCACGCTACCGGTCTTAACGCTGTATCCTAGTTTTGAAACCACGTAGTTCCGATCCCCTTCAGACAGGGTCAGCTGGACTTTACCGTCAGCATTCGTCACGGCATGCATTGCACCAACCGCCACGCTCGCCCCCTCTACCTTGCCCCCCATTGCGTCCGTCACCACAAAGGTCACCCTATGCGCAGCTACATCCTTCTGCAGGCTCACCCTCAACCGGTTATTCTTACTCGGCACGTTCACAGCCACCCCTTCCATGGACTTATAGCCCGACAGCACCACGAAGCAGTAGTAACGCCCCTTTGGCAACGTAAAGCTCGCCACGCCTGATGAACTGTTCGCAGTAGTTCCGCCAATCTTCACCGCAGCACCATCCAGCGGCTCATTGCTCTCCGCATCCGTCACCAGCACTTCCAATGGGTACTCTGCTCCTTCCTTGTGCAGCTCCACCATCTCTACCGCCATCCCAGCCGCCACCGTGAACACCGCTTTTTCCACGGGGTTGTACCCTTTAACCTCAACGATATAGGAGTAATTCCCTCCCCGCAGCATTGTCTTTGCGTTACCAGCCTGGTCTGTAGTCAGCAGTGTAGGCGTTCCGTCTGCATCGCGCAGCATAATTCGCACGCCCTCCAGCGGCACAGTCGCCCCCCCTGCCGATTTCACACTAAACTCTACCGCTACTTGACTCTCCTTAAAGACCGCAACGATGCTCCTGTTCTCTTTTACCTCCTTATCGATACGATTCGCATTTATGTCACCATTATCTCCCCAGTAAGCAAACGTGTAGCCTCTGTTCGGCATCGCGACAACCTCCTTGGCATCGCTCCCCTTGGTTACAATCTGCCGTCCCACCGCTTTGCCGTCCAACTGTATCTCTCCTGCCCCAGAGGGTACCACTACGTATGCTATGGTCATCTGGCTCTCATCCTCCAGAATGGCTGTCAGCGTCACGTCCTGCAATACTTTCCCATACTGCTCCAAATCTACCGACTCGCCATTCACCTTCCACCCTACAAAACGGTAAGGAGCCTTGGGCTCCACCTTTACAGCTGGCAGCGACCCGCCACGCTTCACCAGTAGCTCGGTAACTGGCTTCCCATCAACACGGAAGACAGCCTGTCCCGCTGGCTCCGAGGTGAATCGTACTGTGGACTCTGCGTTTTCCGCCTCATATATCTCTAAATTGTCTATGAGGGCATAGAAAGATGACTGGATAGACCGGTAATGAAACGTCAATGCTAAAGAGCTTTTCCCCTTGAGCCTAGCTGCCGGAATGGTCAGCTCCACTCGCTTAACGTCAGGGTTTTCTACTCCCTTTCCTCGCACCCACAGTCTCTCTGCCGGACCTCCATCAATCGAATACTCCAGCGATAGCTCGCTATACCACCAGTAGAAGCTCCAGTCAAACGCTATCTTTACATCGTTGGCTATCCCTTCTACGTCTACCTGCGGCAAGCGTAGCGCACTGCCATACTCCGTCGGATCATTCTCAAGGTTATCTCCACAATCAATCACCGCCGAATACGATGGGGTAAGCGTTTCAACCGCCGAGATTAAACCTTTATACACCTTCCAATGGTACCGTGGGTCGGGGTACGTAGCTGTAACGAGCCAATTCTCCCCAAACTCTCCCGCCTCAAAATTCTCCTTCAAGGGTAGCGTAGCATACTTTGCAAACTTCGCCACGAGCTTCATATCGCCTTTCGCCACGTCTCCCTTTGGGCGGAATGGGGTCAACACTCCATCGCTCCACGATACGAAGTAGTTCCCTTTTAACGCCGTCCCCAAAGATATTTCGGGTAAGGGATCCCCAGCTCGCACCTCAAAAACCTTATCCTCCACCCCGCCATCGCTGAACTCTCCAGCCCCTTCGATGTGGTAGGTAATCGTATACACCGGCACGTCTACCTCTTTGGCAAATACAGCCTCTGCCGTAACGTTCGCCTTCACGCCTAGCTCCCGGCGCACCGCTCCGCCCTTGCCATCGCTCCACGACACGAAGCGATACCCTGCATCTGCCAACGCCTCCACCGCCTCTCCATCGCCTCCCTCGCTTACCTGCTGATCAACCATCCCATATATCGTTCCGCCCTCTCCACCTTTCACCTTGTAGCTAAGCGTATACTTCGCAGGTGCTAGCGTCACCGGCACTTTAACATCATCTGCCTTCACCTCTACCGTCCCAAGCACTACCTGATATCCAGCCTTGCGCACCTCGTAGGTGTACACTCCCGGCGCTACTGACAGAGCGCACGCCCCACGACTATCGCTCACTCTCCTCCTCTCGCCCACTCGCACCTCTGCATCCGCTACGGCGTTCCCCGCTCCTTCTTTTACTGCGAACTCCAACGCTTTCGCGGTACCCTTTTCGACGGTCATGTCTTGGGAAGCCCCAGTCAGCACGTACTTCTCTGTCTCAACGTTCTGCTTTCCAGGCTTCACCGTATAGCCACCCGCTACGAGCGCCTCCCCCTCTTCCACTCGATCCCCCGCCGCATTGTATAGCCCATAGTCCAGCAATGTCTTCACATCGCCTAGCTCATAGCCATCCGCCGTTGACACCAACCCCTCCTCCTCAAACCTCCACCCAATCGGCTTCCCATATTCAACATTTGCGATCACAGGCTTCACCCGCAACGCCTTCTTGGACACTGTAACCTTGCAACGCAGCCACTCCGTCTCTTTATATATACCACTCGCCGACGCACGTAGGCTCACAGTCGTCTCGCCCGGCATCCCGATGCGTAACTTCCTATCTGCAATACTCGCCACGTCTGGGTTATTCGAACGAACCTCTAGCGCAGCTTCGTCCGAAACTCCCGTTACAGCAATGGCAACAGAAGGTGCCCCATACTCATACGTTGCGTCTGCTAAATCCCACGAGATAGATCTTTCAACCGCCATCCGTAGGCTATACACCTTCTCATCACGCTCATTCTCAGCGGTTACTGTTAGCAGTATCGGTTTCGTGAAATCTAGCGTTGCTGGGCTTTGTATCGCTTTTCCATTATAAGTCACCTTTGCGCCCTCAGCCGCTTCGTATCGCACTATCGTCTCGTTTGGTTTACTCGGGGCACCCTTCGCCTCTAGCACCACGCTCTGCGCTGGCTGGGCAACCCGAACATCGTCTCCAAGCCCCATATTTTCGCTTGCCAATAGCTCCAAGCTCCGAATCTCGCATGCATCCGAGGCATCTTCTACCCCTACAAACGTTACTGTCTGCGCTACCTTTATTCCAAAAACATCGCTCGTAAAGGTTAACTCATGCCGCTTCCCGCCAGTCATATCGAACTGCGTGTCTGCCGTTACTTCCTTCCCTCCTTCTCGTATCACGGTATTGGGCCACGCCGTCACAAAATGCGACTTCACTGCGCTCAAGTCTTGCCCCTTACGGAATAGAACCTTTTGCACACCGCCAGCATCCGCATCAATTTTAACCTGACCGTCAAACTGCGCCGACACGTACTGCGCCTGTTTCCTCAAATCGTACCAAAGTGCACCCTCTTGCTCCAATCGTCCCTTTGACACCTCGTTTAGCATCCCCGACTCCATGCCGCCCGCAGCGTTAACCCCGTAGGTATACTTATTCCCTTCCCCCTCGCTAAAGCGATATTCGTACACCAGTCCATCGCGCGCTTCATCCTGCACATGCCTGTACATATTATTGCGTATCGACTCCTGCGTGCGAGCCGTCTCCCACAGCCGCAACTCTGTCACCATCCCATTGAGATACGTGCCAACCATGCCCGATGAAAACGACTTTCCTGCTCCCATCTGTATTGCCGTCACCTCCTGCGGCTTCCCATCTATATAAATTGACACCTTGCAAGCCCCAGCAGTCGCAATCCCGCCCCACTCTATCTCGTCTACCACTACCGCCACATGGGTCCACCGCCCCGCGGGGAAGGTATGCGCCTTCGTGCAGAAAAGTCCATTACCAAACGCCAATGCCAAGCTCTCATTGGGGTAATCCGCCTTCATATTATTAAAGGTACACACCACGAAGTTCTCAGGACTCTCCAAAAATACCCCATACTGCGGTTTATCAATATACGCCCAAAACTCTATGGTCGCCTGCTTGTTTTTCCCCTGATATCTACCGCCCAGTGTGGCAGACTCTCGAAACGCCCCATTGCGACTCTTAAAGGCTAAGGCGTAGCTTCCATCCTTGGGCCCCTGGCTGTACACCGAATCTTTCTGCACATTATTCTCTAGACCCACCACCGCCGGCTCCTCCTCTATGGTCACCTTCACCTCGTGCTTGCCAACACCACTCACATCAAGTACATAATTCAATGGGATTGTACCACTCTTCCTGCCGTAGGGGGCTATAGCTGCATACCCCCTCGCCTTCAGGTCCACCTCCTCCGTCGTCGCCACGCCATCCACATCCACAATAGCCTTGAACTTGCCATCAAAAGAATCGTGCCCCAAGTTTTTGACCTCCAGAACAATCTTGCCGTTTTTAGGCAGATTAGTCCCACTAGCCAACGCCTTTCCATCTGTCGTCTGCAGAATCAGCTTCGACAGCTCTAAATCACCATCATGCGGATACCCTCCTTCATGCACCTTCACCATGAAGTCTCGCACTGAGCCTCGCATTAGCCCCACTGCGAACGCCGCATCGCTAAGCTCATCCCGGTTCCCTACCGCCACTCTCGCACGCCTCACCCCTGCCGAAGCCCCATCCAGTCCGACTAACTTTGAGATTCTCGCCGCGGCCAAATCAATACCTGCCTCAATCTCAAAAGCCCCTGCCAGCTCATCTGCGCCAAAGGTCCTATCGTCATTCCAATCGACCCACAGGCGCACCGCATCGCCTACCTCGCCCTTCAGCCCTATGATATCCACCGGCTCATCCTCCAATCCTTTGTACACCTGAATGGTGTCCTTCCAGTTGTACTGTATCAGGTGCTGCCGATTGGCCGCCAGCGTATCAACCTTTGGAAACGTTGCTACCTGACCCACATATTGTAGCTGCGAAAACCATGGAGTCGAGGCCTCTGCCAATGCACCGGGTATCGGATACACATCGTAGAGTACGGGTACCTCCGCCGTATTGTCGGTACCGTCAGTATCCTCTTCGCACTCCAGCCACACCGATACTTCTGCGTCCTGTCCCACTCCTGCCTTCACCTTCCTGCTAAAAACGAACTCCTTCTCCTCCTTTGCGGCCAGCGACTCCCCAAGCAATTCATCCTCCGTTTTGTCATCAAGGTAGTAGTGTAGGTTTATCCTCTCCACCTTTTTCTCAAAGTTATTCCGCACGCGTACCTTCACCGTTACTTCCCCCTTTTCGCTCGTCCCCACTTCCTGCGCCTGCGCACTGACCAAGGTCAGCGCATTCTGCAGCGGCACCTCATCAATCTCGGCAATCCAGCCGCTCCCGCCCCGATGCGCCTCAAAATAGAACGTCAATGCGCCATCGGTTGCTCCCGACACCGTGCCGTATGGCAACACATCGCTGCCTCGCAGCGCTCGGTCATAGCTCACGTCAGACGTTTTCAAATCCTCCGGCACCGTCGCGTTTATCACAAATAGTGCCGCCCCTTCCCTATCGCTGCTAAACTCATTGAACCGAACCCGCACCATACGCCCCGGACCGCTCGGTAACACCTTCAGGGTAGAGGCCTGCGGAAAGTAGTAGTCCCCCAACGCACCGCCATTATCCGTGAATATCAATCGCTCTCCCTCCTTCAGACGGTACACCTGTTTAGGGTCTGCCACGATGTCAACAAAAGGCGTGTATAGTATCGTCCCTTTGCGCATGGCGAACACCTTTCCGCCGTTCACCACCGTTCCCCGCACAACATTGTTTTCCAACGCCACATCGCCCTCTAGCTGCGCCCGCACCTCTATATCAAACGTCTCGCCCAGCATGTTTTTCGAACGCAAGTCTATAGGCAGCTCCACAGCCCGACGCTCGTAGGACCGAAGGTCTTGCTCCACCCGCTTGCACACCTCTACCCCATTGCGGAGCAACACAATATCCACCTTGGGCTGGGGGGTTGCATACGCATTGTACAGCTGCACCCTCACCGTCTCTTGCGCTCCCAGCTCCGCACCATCGTCCGGAAGCTTTATTATAGTCAGCCCTACATCCTTTCCTTCTTTCACCGACTCCACAGCGATTTCGTGCATCAGTAAACGATCGTGCGCGTACTTCCCCACAAATTGCATTGACAAATCATGAACCGCCCCGCCCGATATGCGGTAGTACAAATCAATTGCCTGCGGCAAGCGCTCATGCACCTCCACACCCGCTGCGTCGGCAATCGGCTTTCCATCCATAAGGACTCTAAACCATGGGCCCCGATCCGCATTAATGGGCATCCAGGCCATGCCCACCCGCAGATGCAACATCACTTCCTCACCGGCCGGGATATTGCGCAGGTCTAGGCCGCAAAAATCATATTTTATCGTATTCTTTGCATGCCCGGCAGCAAATGGGTCGTTCACATCAAACTCATCGTTGGTCGCTCCCACGGTCGTTGAGTAGGTGTGGCAGCCCAGCGGCATGGAGGGATACAACGCACTCATGTAGGTCTCGCTGTTAGGTTTTTGGACATCGGCTGTGAAGTAGCGGGTTGGGGTCTCCATAAAGTTCTCCCGCCATGGTAGGGCTTCTTGCTTAACCGTAACCATTTCCCGCACCCTCGGCATCACCGCAACCGCCCGAGGTCCCCACGTTTCCTCTCCCATTCTGCACGCCACCGTGAACAAATCGCCAGCACGCAGCTGATCAGCCTTTATGGAGTACTCCGTCACGCCAGCCGCCACTTCGGCCACTTTGCTATACTGCTTCTCTCCACGGTGCAAACGCAGCACTACGTAGCCCTTCTCAGCCTGCTCTGCCGCCATCCACTGCAGTTTAAATCCCTCATTGCCACACCCCACGCTATTCACAGTCAACCCCATCACCTGCGGTATCACGCTAAAATACCCTTTGCTCTCCGCCACACGCCCATCCTTCGTTATCACCCGCACCTTGGCCCGCTCGGTTATCTTGGCATCTGACGCTAGCGATACCGACAGGTTCTTGTAGTGCGCCTTCGTGGCATCAAACTTATCCAACTGCAGCACACGATTGTAGCTTGCACCCCCATCGCTTGAATACTCCACGGCGTATGGCTGATCCACTCCCGCCAAACGGAGATAGAAAGAGCCGCCCGGCAGCACTACATCCCCATTGCGGGGCGAAAGCACCTCTAGCTCTCCCATATCAAACCAGTATGCCACGTAGTATTGCTGCTGCCCCATCGCCACTTGATGCGGCAACACTTTAATGGTAACGTCTCGCCCTGACTGACCATCCAAATCCTCTATCACAACCTGCTCCACATTGTTGACATGATCCTCTCCCTCCACAGCGGGCCTCGCGGCCTTTCTAGGATTGCACACCATCGGTTTATACTCTCGCCCCTTCCCATCCGTCACCCGCAAATCCAAATCGTTTATCAATGGACTCTCCCCATAGCTGTACTCCTTGAACACCACGGGGTCTATCCATGCCAAGGTTACCCTCACGCTTTTCGCTCCGTTCGGCACCCGCACAGTAAACGTCTGGGGCTCCGTAGCACTCGCTGCGAAGGACCCCGTATGGGTACAGTTTGACTCTAGCACATCCAATGCTCGCTCGGCATTCAGCACCCCGAACCCATACATGTAGTCGGGGCCCTTATTGCCCGCATCGGTGGCACTCGTCGCCAGCACCGCCATGAGCTCATCCACTCGAATATCCGCCCCGCTATTGATTTGGCGGTATCGCTCCTGAATCAGCGCAATGTGCCCCGAAGCGGTCGGGCATGCCATGGAGGTTCCATCCTTGGTTTGGTACCCCCCGCCAGGCTTGGTGCTATACACCTGCTCCCCCTTCGCGCATATCGTGGGAATCATGCGCCCATCATCCATAGGACCGCAAGAGCTGAACACCGTCATGTCGCCCTGTGCATCCACCGCCCCAACGTGTATCACATTCTTCGCACGTTTCGTCGTCGTGCCGAAGCGAGCATCGCCATGCTCCGCTTCGGTTACTGCACCTCCCCTTTCTTGATCATTACCCGTAGAGTACACCTGCACGAATGTTGGGTTGTCGTAGGTTAATTGATCCGTCTGGGCGAACTCTTCTAAATACACATACATTTTGTAGAACTTGGGCTGTAAGGTATAGCCGTACGAATGCTGCGAAAGCGTAATACCTTGCGTCTCCACTGCGTTCTTCATCTCCTGCATAGGGGTCAACCCATTTGACTGCTTCCCGAAATTATACGTCCAGGCCCGCAGCTCGGGCGCCATGCCGCGCCCCCGTATGTCCTGCAAGCCCGCACCTAGCATCGTGCCCGCCACGTGCGTACCATGCTCCGCCCCCTCGCCAGTCGTCTCAAATTCCATGCGTACGACACGATCCCCAAAGTCAGGGTGCTGCTCCACGTTGCCATCCCATATGCCCGCTCTTATCCCCTTGCCCGAAAGTCCTCTTCCGCCCTCCGATGGCAGCATGCGAAGGCGCGCAGCACCGCCAAGGGCTGCCCCCTCGGCATTATGCAATTCGTACTTGGGCGAAATGGGCTGCACCGTCTGCACGTAGCCGAGCGCCGCCACTGCCCGCACCTGGTCAATGGGCATCTCCCCGCTAGCGAAGCCCAGCGATGCATCTACCGCAAGGCTTCGGGCGCCTAGCTTCAGTAAATCGCTCCGCACTTGCTGCTCGCTCGCATTCGCGGCAAAATGCAGCACAAAAGCAAAGTGCGCATTGCCACGCTGCGCCCACTCGGGCACTTCGCCCCGCAGCAGCGCGCCGCTCGCCTTCCACTCCGGCTGAGTGCCCATAACGCTGCGCGCCTTGCTGCCCGCCAAGGCAGCCTCCGGCCGCGTGCCCTCAGCCACCAAGGCCCAATACGCATTGCCACCCACCCATCCCGAGAGCTGCACGCCCCGCTGCTCTAGCCGCGCCTGTTCCACCGCTGTGGGAACGCTCGCAAATTGCAGCAGCACGTTATGCTTGCCGCCCGTGACCTCCCCCATATCAATGTCCCGCCCGCGCTGCGCGCTGCGTACACGCACGCCGTTCACGTTCTGCTCCGGCACAAACGAGCAATCGCCCAAATGCACCACCTCTTGCGCCCACGCCTCATGCACCAACGCGCAAAGGAACAGCACAAACAGTAGTCTAACTTTCCTCATAGTTCCCCCTCTATTTTTTTGGAGCTTAGTCTACGACAAACTCATCTTTTGAACCCCATAAGTCATTCCGCCCCCTAAGGTACTCTTTTTAACCAAAATGCAAGAGACCATTTTATAGATTGAAACGCAACATTCACTGCATGAAGTGAGGAAACTCGTGAGGAACAATGCGCTGATTCCGCACTATGCCCATCCCATCGTAGAAAATCCTCTTAACAAAAAGCAGAACTTTTCCAATCAATACGGAATCTTTCTAAATCAGTAGAGACGCAGCCCCATCCGCAGATCGGTCTCTCAATAGCCAGCCCAACTTTCAACACTACTTCACCTAAAAAAGAGAAGGCAGCCCCCACTGGCGGCTGCCTTCTACGCTATCCTCCTACTATCTCTAAATCTTTCGCAGCAAACCCTCCAGCAGCACCCTGTCGCCCAGATACTCCTTCAGCCGCTCCGCCGGGACGCGTTCCTGCGCCATCGTGTCGCGCTCGCGCACCGTCACCGTGCCGTCCTCCAGAGTCTGCGTGTCAACCGTAACGCAGAAGGGCGTGCCGATGGCATCCTGCCGGCGGTAACGCTTCCCGATGGTATCCTTCTCCTCGTAGTCGCACGCCATGCTCCATTTCAAATCATCAAGAATCTCCCGCGCCCGCTCCGGCATGCCATCCTTACGCACCAGCGGCAGCACGGCCACCTTCACCGGGGCTAGCTGCGTAGGCAGCGAAAGCACCTTTCTTGAATCGCCCTCGCCATCCTCGCTCGCCACCTTCTCCTCCCGCAGAGACCCCGCGAGCAGCATCAGCACGCAGCGATCCAGCCCGATGGAGGTTTCCACCACGTACGGCGTATAGCTACGATTCTCATCGGGGTCAAAGTACTGCAGCTTTCGCCCCGAAAGCTTTTCATGGCTCGACAGGTCAAAATCGGTGCGCGAATGGATGCCCTCCACCTCCTTAAAACCTATTGGGTAGCGGTACTCAATGTCCACCGCGGCATTGGCGTAATGCGCAAGCTTATCGTGCGGATGCCATCGGTAGTTCGCCTCCCCGAGCCCCATAGCCAAGTGCCAGCGCATGCGCTGCGCCTTCCAGTACTCAAACCATTGCATCTCCTCCCCCGGCTTCACGAAGTACTGCATCTCCATCTGCTCAAACTCTCGCATGCGGAAAGTGAATTGGCGCGCCACAATCTCGTTGCGGAACGCCTTGCCAGTCTGCGCAATACCGAAGGGAAGACGCTTGCGGCTCGTCTTCTGCACGTTGAGATAATTCACAAATATACCCTGCGCGGTCTCCGGGCGCAGGTATATCTCGCTCGCATCATCGCTCACCGAACCGAGCTTCGTGGCGAACATTAGGTTAAACTGACGTACCTCCGTCCAATTCCTAGTCCCCGAAATGGGGCAAGCGATCTCCAAATCAACGATAAGCTGGCGCAGTCCCTCCAGGTCGTTATCGTTAAGGCACTTCGCCATGCGCATCCGCGCCTCGTCCATCGCCTTTTGGTAGCCCAACACCCTGGCGTTTGTACTCACGAACTGCTCCCTATCGAACGCCTCGCCGAACCGCTTGGCCGCCTTGACCACCTCCTTCTCTATCTTCTCCCCCTGCTTGTCAATCCACTCCTCCACGAGCACATCAGCGCGGTAGCGTTTCTTGCTGTCACGGTTATCAATGAGGGGGTCGTTGAATGCCTTCAAATGCCCCGAGGCCTCCCACACCTTCGGATGCATAAAAATCGCCGCATCGAGCCCCACAATGTTGTCATGCAGCCGCGTCATCGCCTCCCACCAGTAGCGACGGACATTGTTTTTAAGCTCTACGCCGTTCTGCCCATAGTCGTACACCGCGCTGAGCCCATCGTATATATCGCTGCTCGGAAATATGAACCCATACTCCTTGCAATGCGCCACTAGCGTTTTAAATCCATCGTCCTGCGCCATCGTTTCCCTCCGTTTTATTCTCCGCGAAGGTAACTAATTCATACGATTCCTTTCATTTCTTTGCAAATGTTCAAGGTTAGGCTGCTCGTCAGCCCTTGTAGCTTTTCAGACATCTAGCATTGCAACATCCGCGTACCTCTAAATGCTACGCCCTAGCCGCTCTCTTTTCCTTACTCTAGCTTCAACTTCACCTCCCGTATGCAGGCAAGAACAGCTTTGATGTGGCGCTTCAGAATACGGTTGAAGTCCATTGCGGGATTGATGTAGAGCTCCGCGTTGAAGTTCAAATCGCCGAGGCTATCGATGTACACCTTGGCCACCTTCGTGTCAAGGTTGGCGGAGTTAATGGCCTCAAGCAGCCTTTTGCGGCCGTAGGGGAACTTTTTACCATCGACAACCACTGACAGCTTGATGAACCCATCATCGTGGTCCTCAAAGCTTAGAGAGAAGTGCACACCTTTGATTTCAAACCCAAGCTCGTTGACACAAGAACGTTCGCAGGGCACGCTGCGCGTTTCAAGCTCCTGCTGGCAGCTGTCGAGCAACCCGTTCAGCCAATTGTTCTTGTTTCGCTCCTCGGCCATCTTCTATCGTGGTGTTTGCTATTCCCGCGGGCGTGTGAGGCGCATGAGCTTCATAGCGCAAGAGTCAATGGTTGAAATGTGGCGTTGAAAGATTTCCGCGAAGTACCGCGACCGGTCTAGAAACATCTCCGCGGAGATTTCTACATCGCCGTCCTCATCAAGGTATACTTTGACCACCTTGGTATCGTAGTTGATTTGATTACAACTTTCCAGCAGGGTCGAGCGGGAGCATTTAAAATCATGGCCTTGAAAGAGTGCAAAAACCCGCAGAAAGTCAGCGTCGTGCCGCTCAAAGGTCATGACGTGAATCTTCCCAACGAGAGGCAACAAGAGCGTGGAGTCATCGATCCGATCGTACTTATACTGCTTACTCCGCAGCTGGGCTTCGTAGTCATCAAGAACCTCTTTGAGTGCGTTTGCCTTTTTAGGGCGCATCTTGTTTTTCCCCATTCGTAGCCTTTTGGTTTTCGCAAAGGTAGATATAAAGAGGGGGTTACGCAAGGCGGCAGCATCGTGCATTCCGAGCAACCTATCACCAAAGTGGAAATCTTATTGTTTGCTGAGACGTCACATCAGGTCCCATAGAAACCAGCCCATTTTTTCAGAACCGACTAGAATTACCCTAGCGTAGCCACATAGGGAGCCAACCTTTCAGGTTGAACTTCCTTATTGCGGCACGCATGCACCAAATTAGGTTAACCGAGTATCGTTGCAGCAGACGTGCGAAGTCTGTGGCAGAATTGACGTACACCTCCGCGCTGAAAACCAACACGTTGTCGCTATTAATGCAGGCCTTGGTAACCTTTGTGCCATAGTTAATGCCGTTAACTACCTCAAGTAGCTTCTTTCGGCTACAGTGGAACTTTCGGCTATCCTCCGCAGTTGTAAGCGACAGGTAGCCCAGGTCATCCTCTTCAAAAGTCAGTGCAATCTTTCGCCCGGCCACGGTGTAGAGGAGCTTGTTGTGAGCGACGCGATTGAAGGATATCCCATCCTCCTCCAGCTGCTGCTCGCAGCGGTCGAGCACTGAGGTTAACCAGTTGCTTTCCCCATTTGTCTCACAGCCTTCTGTTCGTTCAGGCTGTAGCTCAGCGTGGTCATTACTGTTAAGGAGGCTCACGCCCGTATCAATCGTTTGTATTTGCCGTTGGAAAATATCAGAGAAGAACCTCGCCCGATCGAGAAACATCTCCACCGAGAAGGCCATATCATCGTCGTCATCGATAAATACCTTCACCACCTTAACGCGCTGGTTGATAAGATTTACCCGTTCTAGGCATTCAGCGCGGGTGCCTTCGAAGATGTCTTTATCGTAGGATGCCGTGATACGGAGAAACTCATCATCGTCCTCGTTAAAGGCCATGATATGGCGTTTTCCCAGCAGCTCAATCATGAGCGAGCTATCGCCATCTCGCTTATACTCGTTGCCACTGCCTTTCATAGCGGCTTCGCAATCGTCAAGAACGCTCTTGAGCGGGTTGGTCTCTTCGGTTTTCATGTTCAATTTGTACCCTTAGTCGTAAATTTTCTCTGCGAAGGTAGTAAAAAAGATATTTTTCGCAGCGTATGGAGCGAGCGTCGCGGTTCTGTATCCCTTTGCGCCCTTTACTGCTTCTCCTATCTACACCCCCAAAAAACGGGAAAAAGTTCTGACGAAATAAAATAGGCGGACAACCTCTTCTCAAAGTTGTCCGCCTCTCCCCTTGAGCGGAAAACGGGACTCGAACCCGCGACCCTCAGCTTGGGAAGCTGATGCTCTACCAACTGAGCTACTTCCGCAACGCTCCTCACCCCTTCGTGGAGATAAAGGGAGTCGAACCCTTGACCTCCTGCATGCCATGCAGGCGCTCTAGCCAACTGAGCTATACCCCCTAGCGGCTGCAAAGGTACTGCTTTTCCGTTTACTTACAAATTCTAGATGGTGAAAAGTTGCATACTGCGCACCTAATGCCGCGCAGTATCAGCAATCCTTACAAAAAAAGTAGGAACGCAGCGACTCCCTCCAATAGACCCTTTCGGCTTGCTATTTGTTAGTGAATAGCGATGCGCAGCAGCTTTTAATAGAACGCCATGCAAAAAAATGCGCGCATTGACTACCTTTGCAAAAGAAAAGAGGAGATAAAAAGAAATGAAACCTATTATTCGAGTCGCCCTTCTACTCTCAGCAACGTTAGGGGCATGCATCAATAGCTTTGCAAGTTCCGCCAAAAGCAAGGGATACGATATCACCATCAACATCCCAGAAGTCTTTAAGGCGGGCGATACAGTACTCTTGGGCTACTACTACAGCGATGGCCGCTTCGTGCAGGACTCTGCCTTCGCCACTGCGGGAAAGGTACGTTTCATGGGCGACTCCCTGCTAGACGAAGGGATGTACTTCGTGCTGCCAACCGACCATAGCTACTTCGACATACTCATCGGACAGGAGCAAAAGTTCTCCATCACGGGCACATCAACCAACATTGCAGACTCCTCCACAAAGGTGAAGGGTTCCCCCATGTTGCATGACTTCCTCCTATACCAGCACGAACTCATGCAGTCGCAGCGGCGCTTCCGAGAGGTCAACAAACTCGACAGCATGGCTATGGCCGAGAACGAAAAAGACCCAAAGTCAACCGAATCGTACAAGAAATCAAAAGCCATTCGGGAGGAGACAGTCAAACACATGGAGCAATACGCCGATGTCATGGTGGCCAAACACGCCAACGACATCCTCGGCAAGTTTATCCTCTCCACCAAAGAGACCGAAATCCCCGAACCACCCGCGGCCGTGAAAACCTCCCACAACCCCGACTCGGCAGCCATGGTGTGGCGTCTCCATTACTACGCCATGCACTACATGGACAACGTCGACCTCGCCTACCCAGGACTCCTGCGAACCCCGACCTTTGAGGCAAAGCTAAATTACTTCCTCGACAAAATCTTACTGCCCATCCCAGACACGCTCTACCGCTACTGCGATACCCTTTTGGAACGCGCCTCCAAAAATGAGCGCATGATGCGTTACCTCTCCTCCTTCCTCCTCAATAAATACCAAGCGCACGAGCTAATGGGGATGGATGCCGTCTTTGTACATATCGCCGACAACTACTTCCTCAAGGGCAGGACCCCCTGGGTGAGCGATGAACTTATCAAGAAAATTAAGGAGCGTGCCGATGCGGTCCGCCCAAATCTCATCGGGGCTAAAGCGCCTAGCTTCACCGTGGACGACATCTATCAACGCCCCTTCAAGCTGACGGATGTGAAGGCTAAAACGGCCATCGTAATCGTCTTTTGGGAGCCAGGATGTAGCCACTGCCGGGTGGCTGTGCCAAAGATTGACTCCGCATTCAAGGCACACAAAAGCCAAGGGGTAGAAATCATCGGGTTTATGACGCAGGGCGATGGCCCCAAGTGGGCGGAGTACATAAAGGAGCACAACCTAATAGGGTGGCACCACGTATGGGATCCCTACCGCAAGTCAAATTTTGACAAAAATTACGATATCTATAGCACCCCAGTCATCTACATTTTAAAACCGGACTACACGATTTTTGCCAAACGTATCGGGGCGGAGCAGGTGGGGCCCATCCTTGACGACATGATCAAAATGCAAAAGAAGTGACCCCTCTTGCTTGCTGATGCCCCACCTTGTTTAAAAGCACATTCCCCTCAAAAGAGCGGAATGCGCTTTTATGCAAGGTCTTGAAGCGGGAGAGCTATGACCTCTTAAAGAAGCCAATGACCCCGCTTACTTCCTCCACATTTTTCCTCACTTCCGAAGCGGTAGTAGCTAGCTGATTGCTTGAATTTGCCGACTCCTGCGCTACGCCCGAAAGCTGCTGAATGGCGGTGTTAATGTTGTCTGCACCTCTTGCCAACTCATCCTGCGATGTGGCTATTTCATCGATGAACCCAATATTCTTGCGCATCTCCTGCGCCACCTGGGCAGACTTCTCGGCGGTTTGCTTAGTTGCCTCCACGCAGGCATGCGAAAGAGTAGCGATTTTGTCAGCAATGCTACCACTCGCATCGGCAAGCTTACGCACCTCGGCCGCAACCACCGCAAATCCGCGCCCGTGCTCGCCCGCCCTGGCGGCTTCCACTGCTGCGTTAAGCGCCAAGATATTGGTCTGCTGCGCTATACCCCTTATTAGCGCAATCTGCTGCTCTATATCAGAGGCCGCAGCTTGCGCCGCCCGCGCCTCTTCCAAATTGCCCTCCACGGAGCGCATGGAGGTCCTTGTCAACTGCCGAGCCTCCTGAGCATTATCCGATGTAGCGTGTACCGTCGCCGTCATCTCTTCCACAGTCGCTGTTATCTCCTCGGCCGAACTCGCTTGCGTATTGCTGCTATCCGCGATCCGCAATGCTATACCCTCCATTTGTTCACTCGATGCGCTCAACTTTTCGTTCGACTTCTGTACCTTTTGAATCACCTCATGCAGCTTCTCGCTCATCAGGGCAAGCGAACCCGCCACATTGCCATTAGTATACTGCGCCACATCATACGATCGAAGCTTGCCCTCCGCAATGTCATGCGCCAACGCCTGCATCGCTTTGGGCTCTGCCCCCAACGGCTGCAACACCCGCCGTTTAATCCTTATCGATGCGTAGATTAGCATGCCAACACACAGCGCCATAAGCACAACTATCACAGACCCTATTACCTCAGACCGCCTAGCACACAACGCTAGATCCCCACGCGTACGTGTCGCCAAAGCCTCCTGAAATTTTTCAATGGGTGCCGCGATCGAATCCTTTGCTGCATGGTATTCATCCCCAAATATTACTAGGAGAGCATCATCTCGCCGCTGATGTGCATCTGCCTCCCCTTGCCCCCCGCTGTGCTCCGCCATTAACTCCATCGCCTGACGCTCTATGTCTGCCAACCTATTTGATTCTTTCTCCGCCGCCGCAAGCAACGCCAACTCCGCATCGGTACAGCCTCCCTCCTTGAACAAATCACGCAACGCCACTACGCGCCCATCGGGCCGCGCCGTCTCCCCATTTCGCACTGACAACACCGCGTTGTACCTCTCTATCCACGCCGCATCGCCCGAACCTACATAGTTCTGCACTGCCTCAGTGAGCCTATCTGACGACTGCTGCAATTCATTCGAAAGGGAAATAAGTAACTGCTGTTGATCTATCGCACGTTGGTAATCTTCCAAAAGCACTCGGTTGATAATTGCCGCCACCTGCACCACTATCACCATCGCCATAAACCCTCCAATAACCCATGCAAAGAACACTTTGAGTTTCATAAACCTTCCCTCCAAAAAACTTCTGAGATGTAGAACGAAATTGGTACTCTGTACCTCCCCTCTGAATAGGAGCTAAAAACTTCACAAATATCTAAAACTAATGGCACACTTCCAAACGTACTGCACCACAAAAATTTCAACCCTCTAATACAGAGTATATAATAATAGTTTTTTTTTGCGAACGTCTGTTAAAATGCGGTTTTAACGTCATTCGCCGTTGCGTCTACGGCAGTATTTCTCGTTTATTTTCAACTACCTTAACGCTCCAAGCACCTGCTTTACCCGCTTAAGCTCCTTAAAGGGGGGATAGCGCATGGCTATTTCGGGAGACTTCGAGGCGTCAAGCACAGACCTGCGGTGGGTAAAGAGTTCAAAGCCAGCACGCCCATGGTACTGCCCGTACCCACTGCCACCGATACCCCCGAAAGGAAGCCTCGGATGCGTAATATGGATAACCGTGTCTCCTCGGCACACCCCTCCGCTCCGCGTCTGCGACAGCACTTGGCGGCAGCTAGCACCGTCCCCAAAGAAATAGAGCGCCAACGGACGTTCGCGCCTATTGATGTAATCTATAGCCTCTTGCAAAGTGTCAATTGGCACTATGGGCAATATAGGTCCAAATATTTCGTCCTGCATAATGGGATGATCCGCCGGGGGATTATACACCACCGTGGGAGACATGTATTTCTGCCCCTCTTTCACCTCCCCGCCGCTCACCACATCTAATCCTTCTAGAAGCGATTGTAATCTCTTCGCCGCCCCTTCGTCCACTAGGCGAGCGTAGTCCGCCGACTCTGCCACATCCTTTCCAAAGCTCTTCCCAATGCACCGCACTATAAGCTCCATGAACCTATGCGCCTCGCTGCGTTCCACCAAAACGTAGTCGGGGGCAACGCACGTCTGCCCCGCATTGAGCCATTTGCCCCACGCGATACGCCGTGCTGCCCTCTCTAGATTCTTTTCCCCGTAAACAATCACGGGCGATTTCCCTCCCAGCTCCAGCGTGCAGGGGCAGAGCCACCCCGCGGCGTACTGCGCCACGGTTCTCCCAAACGTTGGTCCGCCCGTGTAGAACACGTAATCGTACCGGTAGGTGTGAATATAGGGGGCATCCTGCACCCCCGCCGGCACCACCCGCAGCACATCAGACGACACGTACCATGCAGCCAATTGGCGTACCACTTCCAACGTCGCCTTTGCGCGCGGCGACATTGAGAGCACAACCCGATTGCCCGCCCCGATGGCTGCTACCGCAGGCATCAGCGCCAGCTGTATAGGGTAGTTCCATGGGGACATAACCAACACCACTCCGTAGGGTTCGGCAATTACTCGTCCCCTCGCGCCAAAATGCATCAGGGAGAAGCCTGCATGCCTTGGCCGCGCCCAACGCCGCATTTTTCTACGAAAAAGCCGTACCTCCCGTAGCGTTTGGTCTATCTCCGTGATATAGGTCTCCGCAGCCGACTTATGGAGGTCATTCCAAACGGCATTCAGCAACTGCTGCTCCCCCGCCTTGAGCATCTCCTCTATGCCTCGTAGCGCGGCCCCTCGCTCCTCAAACGTAAGTGCAGCATTACGCTTCGCTTGAAGCCCTTCAAGCTCTTCTCGAAACAGCCCTTTCTCAGCCTCCATGCTTAATCCTCTACTCTCTATTTACTATTCGTACAAAAGATACGGTTTACGCCTCTCCTTGAAATGGTCAATCTCCTTTTGCCATCCCATCCGTATGGAGTCGGCACTCATATTCTGCTCTAGCTGCTGCCGTAGCTTAGGTGTGCCTGCCAGCTTGTCAAAAAATGGGATAAAGAACTTCTTCCCCCTACTTCGCATTGCATACAACCTTTGCAGAACGAAAAGGAATATACCCTCCTCAGCGTAGATCACCGAGTCGGGCAACGTTGCCAATGAGATGCCCCGACACTCCCTCCCCTCATGCGGCGGGTTCTTAGCGCCAGGCCGCGACGTGGGGGTAAAGACAAACTCTCCCTCTACAAAATCGGGACTCCCTGCCACCTCAAAGGGCCAATCGGTGCCGCGCCCTACGCTGAGCGTTGTTCCTTCAAGGAATGCCAACGTGGGGTAGAGCAGAATGGACTTCTGCGTTGGTAGGTTGGGCGATGGTGCAACCGGAACATCGTAATGCCGCGCATGGGTGTAGTTCTCACAGGGTATCACCTCTAAATCGCAACGCACCCCGCCCTTGAGCCACCCCTCCCCATTAATCATCAAAGCCAACTCCCCAAGCGTCATCCCGTGCACCCACGGCACGGGGTGCATCCCCACGAACGACTTGTACTTTTCCTGCAGCACTGGGCCATCAATGAAATAGCCATTCGGATTGGGGCGATCCAAAATCATCACTGCCACATGCTGCTCGGCGCACGCCTCCATCACGTAGTGCATCGTGGAAGCGTACGTGTAGCAACGCACCCCAACGTCCTGCATGTCAAAAAGTACGACATCTAGCCCCTCCAGCTGCCGTGCGCTAGGCTTTCTACTCTGTCCGTAGAGACTTACAATTGAGATCCCTGTCGCCTCGTCCCTCCCATGGCTTACCGCCGCCCCTGCATCGGCCGCGCCACGTAGCCCATGCTCCGGCGAGAAGAGGCGCACCACGTTCACTCCTCTCGCCAGCAGCGTATCCACGAGCCTTCGCCCTTGCACCATAGAGGTGTGATTGCACACAAGCCCCACTCGTTTAGACAAGAGGCGCGGAACGTACACCTCCGTACGCGCCGCGCCCACCCGTATCGGGGCTTCGCTTTCGCTCCGCACCCGACCCTTTGATACTTTTCTCTCTTGTTGCGATTGCGACCCTCCCCATGCACACCCGCACGCCCCTACCAGCATCAGCACCAGCAGCACCGCCGCCTCGCACCGTCGCACTCCTCGCATAGAAGTCGCTAGCGTATCCTCCCCGGATACCCCTCCAGCGCGTGGCGTAGCACCTCCATGGCCTTCTTCAAGTCCTCCAGCTTCAGCACGTAAGCCAACCGCGCCTCCCGTGTCCCAAAACCAGGTGTGGAGTAGAACCCAGACGCAGGGGCCACCATCACCGTCTGCCCTTGGTAGCTATACTCCTCCAGCAGCCACTTGGCGAACCTATCAGCATCGTCCACCGGCAGCTCCACCACGGTGTAGAACGCTCCATGGGGCATCGGCGAAAAGACTCCCGGAATCTCGTTAAGCGCATTCACCATGTAATCGCGCCGCGCGATATACTCATTGTAGACCGCCTTAAAGTACGACTCTGGGGCGTTCAGCGCCGCCTCCGCCGCTATCTGACCGTAGAATGGGGGGCAGAGCCGCGCCTGCGCGAACTTCATCATCGCCGCCAGCAACGCTTTGTTACGCGTTGCCAGCACGCCCACCCGCGCTCCGCAGAGGCTATAACGCTTCGACACCGAGTCCAAAAGTATCGTGTAATCCTCCATGCCGCGCAGCGACATCACCGAGTGGTGCTTGTTGCCATCGTAGCAAAACTCACGATACACCTCGTCCGCTAGCAGGTACAAATCATGCTTCCTGGCGATTTCTCCGAGCTGCCGCACCTCCGCCTCCGTGTAGAGATACCCCGTCGGATTGTTCGGGTTGCAAACCATAATGGCCTTTGTGCGCGGCGTGATGCGCTTCTCAAACTCCTCCATCGGGGGCAGCGCAAAGTTGTGACGGATGTCTGACGGCACCGCCACCACCTTCACCCCATTCTGCTCCGCGAAGCCGTTGTAGTTCGCGTAGAACGGCTCCGGGATAATTACCTCATCCCCCGGGTTCATGCACGCCGCCAAGGCTATCGTGATAGCCTCTGAGCCGCCCGTGGTGATAATCATATCGCTCGCCTGCAGCGAAACCCCCACTTTGGCATAGTAGTGCACCAGCCCTTCACGGAAGCTCAGATTACCCGCCGAATTGCTGTACGACACAACGCTCACCTCGGCCTGCCGTACAGCTTCTCGCGCGCATTGGGGAGTCTCAATGTCCGGCTGACCTATGTTTAGGTGGAACACCTTCACCCCGTGCGCCTTCGCCGCATCGGCGTATGGAACCAATCGGCGTATCGGCGATGCCGGCATACGCTCTGCTCTCTCTGATAGCTTTGGCATTTCTCGTATCCTCCATCCTTTGGGAGCATTGCCCCCTGTTCTTTTTACTGCACGCTAGTTCTCAGCCTGCGAAGCCGCTTCCCTCAATCCTCCCAAACGCACCCCCAAGGAGAGCTGCACACCATAACTTTGATTGTACAGCCTATTCCCTTCCGACTTTGCAAAGGTTGACACATCGTTCTCGTAGTTCCACAGCAAACCCAACTTCACCTTGTCCTGCGCCATCCAAAAATCCAGCCCTACCTCGTAGCGCAGCCCAAACAGCACTCGATTAGCTTTATAATCCGCGAATAGCTTTTCCTTAAACTCACGCTTTCCCATCAAAAAGTCTAGCTTTGGGCCAAAGCCAAGGTAAAACTCCATTGCCCCAACACGATACCCCGTGCGCACCACCGTGTTGAACTGTAGCATATGGAACGTCTCATTGGCCTGCCGCCCTCCCTTCTTGGAGGTGAACGGTGCATTCTGCGTATCATTTCCTCCCACAGCTCTGTAGCCCAACCCGCTACGCAGGTAGAAATGCGGCTGCCGCAAATACTCAATGGCCAGTCCCCCGGCAAAGGAGCTACGCCCCTCGGGCAATAGATTAAGCTGCGACCCGTACTGATTGGAATAGGCATACCCCCCATCCACGCACACCACCTGCGCCTGCGCCAACCCAGCCACACAAAGCAACATCGCTACCGCTATTAACAAACGCCTCATAATCATCTCCCTTCTCTATTGGCAATACACGTTTAACACTTGTATCCTCTCCACATCCTTCGGGATGGTACGTTCGGAGCGCGCACCGCTGAGCGCATAGCGGAGGGCAAGGGAATAGGAGGTGGCGTATAGCCTCGTCTTGCTCGCAGTGTGCTCCAAACGCCAATTGATACCCGACTCCACAGGTGCGTACCCCCGCAGCATCAACGGCTGTTCCGGCTCCAGAGCCACACGGCTTACGCCAGCTGGTAGCGTCCACATCCATTCGTAGCGTGTCACCACGCTAAACCAAATCTTCCCCTTCCCGCCGAACTCCTCGTCTAGCACAACCCTATGAATGCCCGGTAGCTCACTGACCTTCGCTTTCGCCTCGCACTTCTCGCCCCACTCTGGCCCCAAAGCCCCGCCTCTCGCTCCGCCTACGGGAAGCCCGTAGAAAATCTTCACTCCGCTCCGCGCCTCCGCAACCTCACCAATATGGCTAAAGGTACCGTGCTCACCCGATGATACCCCCTCTTTTTCGCACGAGGCATGCATGCCCAACACGGCGAATAGCAACGCAACGAACGTTACCCTTGCAACACCACCCATCCTTGCATCTCTCATACTGTCCCGATAAAAGGCCAACCGTTAGACGCACCAAAGGTAAACAAACTTTTCGCATCGCGACGAATAACCTAAAAAATAATTAGTGGTTCGGCACAGCACGCCGCCTTCATAGCGGCACGCCGCCCAGCTCCACAAAGGAACCCAGGCGGCGCGACCGCTACTTGCTGAAGCAATGACTAAAAATCCACTGTAAATCTGAACATCACGGCATGCAATCCTCCTTGCACCAGCGCAGACTCCCCCAGCTCGCGAAACTTCATATAAAAAGTGGCGCCTAGAGTCCCCTCATAGCCAAGCCCTAAACTAACTCCCCCAGAGCCATCGGGGAAAGCGAAACGAGCTCCAGGCGTGAGCGCAAAGAAGAATCCCCCCTTATCGTACTGGCTGAAAAGAGCCGTTCCGCCTACCCGAGTGTCAATGAAAAAAGAGTGCTTGCGCCCAATATCAAAACGCGCATCTACAAAGAACGGCATCCCAAAATGGTAAATGTTTTCCACCTCGTCTAGCAAGATAAGGTAATTGTTTATGGCAAACCCTCCACCTATGAAGAACAGCGGAGACGCTTGGTACCCCAATGCAAGTGCCGGCGTAGATGCCACCACCAACCCCGGAGCCCCTCCAATGGATGCCTCAAAAAAAGCACGAAAACCCCTCTGGCGTGAATACCCATTGGATTTCCCATCGCCCGCTGCTACAGCCCCATTCTCCCCCTCTTTCACAAACTCTTTTGCCACACGCTCCACCTCCGCCGCGGTGAACACAAAAACACTCCCATCTACAGTCTTAATTTTCACCTCTTTGCCCTTGGTGTACTCCATGAGCATTCCACGCACAACGCTCCCATTCTTAAGGTACACCACATCGATGGGCGTCCCTTCCTGCGCAAAGGCTACTGTCGCCCCTAGCGTCAGCACGGCGGCTATTGCCAGCCTTTTAACTAATCGTACGAAACTATTCATATATTCTCCCTTTACATCATTTTAAACTGTGACAAAGGTACGCAAATCCTCACGCATCGCGGAGGACAACTCTAAAAGGCCTTGCTGGTGCAATCCTTGCACTCCGCTTACATAGCGGCACGCCGCCCAGCTCCACAAAGGAACCCAGGCGGCGCGACCGCTACTTGCTGAAGCAATGACTAAAAATCCACTGTAAATCTGAACATCACGGCATGCAATCCTCCTTGCACCAGCGCAGACTCCCCCAGCTCGCGAAACTTCATATAAAAAGTGGCGCCTAGAGTCCCCTCATAGCCAAGCCCTAAACTAACTCCCCCAGAGCCATCGGGGAAAGCGAAACGAGCTCCAGGCGTGAGCGCAAAGAAGAATCCCCCCTTATCGTACTGGCTGAAAAGAGCCGTTCCGCCTACCCGAGTGTCAATGAAAAAAGAGTGCTTGCGCCCAATATCAAAACGCGCATCTACAAAGAACGGCATCCCAAAATGGTAAATGTTTTCCACCTCGTCTAGCAAGATAAGGTAATTGTTTATGGCAAACCCTCCACCTATGAAGAACAGCGGAGACGCTTGGTACCCCAATGTAAGTGCAGGCGTAGTTCCGACCATCAGCCCGGAGGCCCCTCCAACGGCTGCCTCAAAAAACGCATGGAAACCCTTTTTGCGCGTACTTACATTCTGCACCTGCAACTCCTCGTTGCTTTCTGCTACAGCCTCTCTCTTTTCTTCCTTCACGAACTCGCGGGCCACTCGCTCCACCTCAGCCTCTGCGTACACAAAGATACTCCCATCGGCGGTCTTAATTTTTACCCCTTTACCTGCGGCATACTCCACCAAAGTTCCACGCACAACGCTTCCATTTTTAAGGTACACCACATCAATGGGTGTCCCTTCCTGCGCAAAGGCTACTGCCGCCCCTAGCGTCAACACAGCGGCTATGGCCAACCTCCTAACCAATCGTACAAATTTGTTCATATCTCCTCGTTTTTACTCCTTTGTTCCTATTATCGTCATGTCCATTGTTACAGTTCCCACCATGGCGGGGTCCTCCTTGAGAGCCATTGTAAACTTTAACTTCGCAGTCAAGTAAAGCTTCTCCTTTTCTTTTGAATAAGAAACGCTGTATTTACGTCCCTGCAAATCCATCGAAAGTTCACTTCCAACCGGCTTAACCTCCACGGTTGTCAAGAACTTTTCACTCTCTTGCGTCATACTATAGGATGTAATGTTCATACAGACATCACCAAGAACCGGCTTTATATCTATGCTCTTAAAGATGCACTCCATGCAGTCCACTGTAACTCCGCTTTTCCCATCCCGCCTCACATCTATACTAGTAGGACCGCTAAACAGATTGGACAACTCATCCGCATAATCTTGAAATGCTTTACGCATTACACTATTGCTTGAACTTACTACGGGATTCTTAGAGACTGCATACGCGCCATAATGCCCGACCATGGCAGCTATGGCATTTTCTACGCTTTCCCTTTCTTTCTCTTTGTCATTCTCCTTGCTGCATCCCCCCAACGCCATGCTCCCAGCAGCTACCAACAACAGGAATAAACAATACTTTCTCATGACTAACTGTTTTTTGTTTTCGCCAAACCACGTGCGCAAGGTCAACCCTTTCACTATCTTCTCCAAGCCAGAGCTTGGAATTTTTTGTCTCATTTTTGTAATTGCTTGATTTTAAGAAATTTGAAAATCCAGCAGACGTATACAAAAAAAACAATCAACATACATAAATAGAGTAATAGGTAGGTAAATTGTGCAAATGTCAGACTTTAAAAATGGGCATTCGTTGCCCCAAACTCCCCCCCCTTTCCCCCTCCATTTTCCCTACCTTTGCAAAATACTTTTTCACTGGCTAATGGCAATTCCTATCAACCTTTCCACGGAGCGCGGTCGCACCCTCCTTGACGCTGTGGACAGCGCGCTCACCCTACCCATCGCGGAGGGCTACCAGGCCCTCTCGCTCATCCTCAGCTCTACCCTCACCGAGGGCACGCAGGGCGCAAATATCCTTTTCAGCTCCCCTTTCGCCCGCATGGACTACCTCTGCCGCGAAATCAACTACCCGCAAGCCGATCGCGCCTTCCTCAACGCCACCCGCAACCGCCTTCGCCGCACCAACGAGCTAACAGAGGCGGAACAGCAAAGAACAATCGCCGAAAACGCACTGTGCATCGCGGAGTTCATCGCTGCGCTATGCCAAATCTCCCTCCCGCACGAACTAAACGAGAAGCTTCCCCAACAACACATTCCCCTCGCGCAGCACCACGCCTTTAGCGAATCCGCAAGGATGGTGGTAACCAGCTGGGACAACGACTTCGCCTACGGTGAAATCGATAATGAGGGCTACGCCAAGCTCCGCTACAATACTGAGAACCGCTTCGGCACCTGGGGATACCTCAACCAGCTATTCTTCGAGGGAATGCAGCTCTCCCTGGTGCGCCCGGCAAGGGGAAATGATGGAACCATCACCGCCGATCTCATCCTATGCCTCCCCGACCTCCTCATCAACATCACCGACATCACACGCTGCCTCCGGCCCGTTAGCATCTCCCCCCTTTGGTACCTAAAGGACCTCTTTACCCCCAGCCCCTCATCAACACCCATCCTCCTCGGTAACTTTTCGGGTCAGCTCCTTGACGCTCGGCTTCACCAAAAGGACGATGCCCCCACCGACTACAGGGAAAACGTGAAACGTTTTTTCCAGCATAATGCGCTGAAGATAGCCCAGCAGTACAACGAGGTAAAGCAAGCCGGCTTCCACACGCAGGGCCGCTTCCAGCTCGCCAACATTGACTCCATCGTCACGAACCAACTCCCCGACCTCCAGGGGTATAACCTTGAGAAGGTGGTACTCGAGCCCACCCTCCTCTGCGACACGCTCGGCCTTCAGGGCCGCACAGACCTCCTGCAAAGCGACTACAGGGTACTAATCGAACAGAAAAGCGGGAAGTGCGACGAGTGGCTCACGCAGCAACACCCCGATGGGCTTCTGCAATATAAAACCGACCATTTCGCCCAGCTCCTGCTCTACCAGGCCATGCTACGCTACGGACTCCACGTCCCAAACGACAGGGTGAGCGGCGCGCTGCTCTACTCAAAATACCCCAACGGCCTCGTCCGCACCGGGCCGGCCCCCAAGCTACTTGGACAGTGCATTAAAATCCGCAACCGCATTGCGCACCTTGACTACGCCCTCGCGCACGAGGACGTTGAGTCCATGTTTAACCGAATCTCCGTGGATAGCTTTAAACCGAACAACTCCTCCTCTACGCTTTGGACTGAGTATACACGCCCAGAGGTTGAAGCATTCGTGGACACCTTGCGCTCCGCCCCGCCCCTTGCGCGCGCATACTTTTTCCGCTTCGTAACCTTCATCAGCCGCGAACGGCTACTCGGGCGCATCGGCGCACCGCAGAGACAAATTGATGGATTCGCTTCAATTTGGTGCGCCTCCCTCCACGAAAAGCGTGAGGCTGGATCCATTCTGTACGATCTCGCAGTAGGCTCGCTCACGCCCGCAGCAGAGGACAACGGCGTGGCGAAAGTCACATTCCTCGTCCCGCAGCATCTCCGCGATAGCAATACCAACTTCCGCACGGGCGACATCGTGGTGCTGCATGCCTACAGCATCAACGCCACTCCGAGCGCCACAGCCGGCATGATTTTCCGCGGAACCATCGAGACCCTATCCCCCCAGCAAGTCACAGTAACCCTACGCGCTCCGCAGCGCAACATGGCCATCTTTGCAGGCACCCCGTCGCAACGCTGGGCCATTGAGCATGACCGTTACGACTCATCGGAAAAGCTCCAGCTACAGTCTCTCTTCTCGCTACTTACCACCACCGAAGACCGTCGCAACCTCCTCCTTGCAAACCGCCCCCCACGAACCGACTCCTCCCGCACCCTACGCCTTGACCACACTCTACCCAATGGCAATGAAGAATTCAACAGCCTGGCCCTACGAGCCAAGCAAGCTCTTGACTTCTTCCTTGTGGTGGGGCCCCCAGGCACGGGAAAAACCTCATTCGGTCTGATGTGCATTCTTCGCGAAGAGCTAGCAACGCCCGGTGCCAACGTGCTGCTCCTCTCCTTCACCAACCGCGCCGTGGATGAAATCTGCTCCAAGCTAGAAAAGGACAACATAAGCTATCTACGCGTAGGCTCCCTATTCGGCTGCGGCGAAAGCTACCGCCAACGCCTACTGCGCGAGGCAACAAAAGGCTGCCGTAACGTTGACGATGCCGTGGATCTAATCTCAAAAACCCGCGTGTTTATCGGCACCACCGCCTCGCTCCTCAACGCACCCGAGCTGCTCCAGCTCAAAAGCTTCTCGCTTGCCATTATCGATGAGGCCTCGCAAATCCTTGAGCCAAACCTCCTTGGGCTGCTCTGCGCTACGCGCAACGCGGAGGAACCCTCCATCCAGCGTTTCGTACTCATCGGCGACCACCGCCAGCTCCCCGCAGTCGTAATGCAACCAAAGCGCGACTCCGCCGTCACCGACCCCATCCTTCAAGCCATTGGACTAACCGACTGCCGCGAATCGCTCTTTGAACGCCTCTACCGGCTCCACCATTGCGACCCACGATTTGCCTACCAGCTCACTCGCCAAGGGCGCATGCACCCCGACGTGGCGGACTTCGCCAATCGTTACTTTTATGGGAATAAGCTCTCGCCCGTGCCGCTTCACCATCAAACCTCTTCTCTAAATCTCCTCTCGCCCACACCTTCTCCACTGCACTCACTCCTCTGCGCCCACCGCACGCTCTTCTTCAACGTGCCATCACCCCACGACAGCAGCCACACTTGCAACGGCAAGAGCAACCCCGCCGAAGCAGCAGCCATCGCCCATATCGTTAAGGCCATACTCGAAATCTACCAACACTGCCGCAGCCCCTTTGCACCCGCCCAGCAAATCGGGGTCATCGTGCCCTACCGCAACCAAATTACGCAGGTGCGACTCGCCCTCCGAGCCATCGCCGCTAGCAATATCCCCAGCAACACGCTTGAGGCCATCACCGTTGACACCGTGGAGCGATACCAAGGGAGCGAGCGGGATGTAATCATCTACGGCCTCACGCTGCAGCACCTCTTCCAGCTCGATTTCCTTACCGACAGCCGCACCACCATCGAGGAGCAGCTTGTCGACCGAAAATTAAATGTGGCGCTCACCCGTGCGCGCGAGCAGATGATCATTGTGGGCAACGCCGCCCTCGCACGGCACGATGCGCTCTACGCCCGCCTTGTGGAAGACTACAGCTCTCGCGGAGAGGTGGTAGAATGGGATAGATACGCAGGGTAAACGGACAGCGACAAGATTAGGATACGAACCTATTCTTCCCCCTTCAAATTCTCCAACTCACAGATTTTTCTTCTCCACGAGGCTGCTATGGGGGCAGAGCACCCCTTCTCCGCGTCAAAACCCACCATCACCGACTCGCAGCGGGCGCACACCGTCTGCTGCGCATCATGCTTATAAAGAAGCTGCTCCATGCGGAAGCTCCGCCCCGCCATGTTCAGCACCCGTGTGCACACCGACACCGTATCGGTCGGGAGCAACGAGGTAAAAAAATCAATGTCCAGATGGGCTATCACCACCGTCACGCCCCACCAGTCAGGCTTTGGGTCTGGCATCTGACGGAAGTAATGCACCCGCCCAAGATCAAAGTACTGCTGGTACATGGAGTTATTCACGTGGCCGAGTATGTCCACATCGTTAAACCGCACCTGGATCGGCACATCGCTAACGAATTCGCTCGGCTTCGCCAGGTCTTCAACCCTTATTCGCTTGTTGCTCCCCATCTAACGCCTCAAACCGAGAATTCTTACTTACAAACTCAGGCACCAAGTCCTTCATGCGCCGCACGATCTCAAAGTCATCGCCGGAGCCTAAGCTCTCAAGCAATGCTCCTATCTTCTGCCGCACCTCGCCCTCTTCGTACGTGCGCACCCGCGCCAGCAATATCTTCTCGTGGCTCGTGGGCATCGTGTTCTCCCCGTTGGCCAGTAGCTCCTCGTAGAGCTTCTCGCCAGGGCGAAGGCCGGTAATGACTATTTTTATCTCCTGGTCGGGTACATGCCCCGAAAGTTGAATCATCTTTTCCGCCAGCTCCCGAATCTTCACCGGCTTACCCATGTCAAACACAAAAATCTCGCCCCCCTCCCCCATGGTGCCCGCCTGCAGCACCAGCTGGCATGCCTCAGGGATTGACATGAAGAAGCGGCGTATATCTGGATGGGTCAACGTAACTGGGCCGCCCTCATCAATCTGCTTCTTAAACCGCTGCACGACCGACCCATTTGACCCCAGCACATTCCCAAAACGGGTGGTGACAAAACGTGTCGCCTTCTGCTGCTGGGAGAGCATCTGCGTGTATATCTCGCATATGCGTTTGCTCGCCCCCATCACGTTGCTTGAGTTCACCGCCTTATCGGTGCTAATCATCACGAAGCGACTCACGCCGAACTCCACCGACAGATCCGCCAGCAGCATGGTACTCGTCACATTGTTCAGCACCGCCTCGTAGGGGTGGTCCTCCATCATCGGCACGTGTTTATAGGCCGCGGCATGAAAAACAACCGCGGGGCGATACTCTTCAAAAATCGGCCGCACCCGCACCGGGTCAGCTGCGTTGCCTATGATGAGTTTGAAATCAAAAAAGCCGATCTTCTCCCGCAGCTCCAAATCAATCTGGTAGAGCGGCGTTTCGGCCTGATCGAAGAGAATGAGCAACGAGGGCTTAAATTTCGCCACCTGCCGTACAATCTCGCTGCCAATGCTACCCGCTGCGCCCGTTATCATCACCACCTTTCCGCTCAGGTAATCCTCAATATCCTTGGTGTCAAGACGTATTGGCGGGCGCATAAGCAAATCGTTAATGTCCAGCTGCTTAAGCTGGCTGTATTTTAGGCTACCGCTAATCCACTTGCTAATATTGGGGCTTTTAAGCACCGTCACTTGCCGCCTAAGGCATATAGCCATAATTCGATTGCGGTCTGTGTGGGATATACCCATGGCCGTGAGAACCAGTTTCCTCACATTGCTACGCTTCAGCACTGAGTTAATTCGCCCCAAGGGGTAGACAGGGATCTCCTCCATCATGGACCCCGCATGCTTCCAGCCCGGGATAACGATAGCCACCACGCGCACACTATGCTCCAAATCTCGCTCTAACGCTCTGCACACCTGGAGGACCGATGCCTCGTTCCCCGCCACAACCACCCGCTCCACGATGCGCTCCCGATGCCATACCCCATAAAGAGCCTTAACGGCTATACGCGATGTGATCATTGCCAATGTAACAATCACATACTCAATAACCACCACGCTTCGTGGCACCAGGTAGAGCCCATTCTTTGGTAGAAAAACAACCAAGACAAAAGCGAGTAGCGATGATGTCGATGTGGCCAGCAGAATTCGCTCCGCATCCCCTACCGTCATGTAGCGCACCATGCCGCGGTAGGGCCTGAACACTAGAAAAGCCACTACGCGCAGCGGTATCAATACAACCATAAAGTGAACCACACCCTCCCGCCACAACATATCGGGCAGGGAGAAATCAAATCGCACAAAGAAAGCCGTGATGACGGCAAAAACCGTAATCAGAATATCTATCGCAAATACTATTACCCTCGGTGCGTGACGCATGGTCCCATTGATTGCTTAGTAGTTTCCTACACCCCTCTTCGGTAAAGAGATAGGGCACCCTCAGTCACGATGATGCCCTATCCCCTCCATCTCAAATATCGCAACGCCTAGCGCCACTCGCACCCTCCGTCCTCGCAGCTAGGCATTACAAAAGTTTCTCGACTCCTCGGCAGCGGTACTAACGCCCCAGCGTAGCCACCAGCACCGCCTTAATCGTATGCAGACGGTTTTCTGCCTCATCAAACACTATCGATGCAGACGACTCAAATACATCATCGGTCACCTCCATCGCCTCCACACCGAACTTCTTGTATATATCCTCGCCGATAGTCGTCTCCCGATTGTGGAAGGCCGGCAGGCAGTGCAAGAACTTCACGCGCGGATTCCCGGTCATCTCAAGGCAATTGGCGTTCACCTGGAAAGGCATCATCTGCTTGATGCGCTCCGCCCATGCGCTGTCTGGTTCGCCCATTGACACCCAAACGTCGGTATACAGGAAGTCAGCCCCCTTCACCGCGGTCTTCACATCATCGGTAATGGTGATTTTAGCACCGGTTGTTTTCGCTACATCCTGCGCCATCTTCAGGATGGTCTTGTCGGGCCAAAAAGCCTTCGGCGCAGCGGCACGGTAGTCAATACCCATCTTGGCGCACCCCATCATTAGCGAGTTGCCCATATTGTAGCGCGCATCGCCGAGGTAGCAGAACGTCATGGCGTGCAGCGGCTTGTCGCAATGCTCCTTCATCGTCAAGAAGTCAGCCAGTATCTGGGTTGGGTGCGCCTCATTGGTCAAGCCGTTCCACACCGGCACCCCGGCATACTGCGCCAGCGTCTCCACCTTGGTCTGCTCAAACCCGCGATACTCAATGCCATCGTAGATACGCCCCAGCACGCGCGCCGTATCCGCCATCGACTCCTTCTTGCCGATCTGCGACCCCGAAGGCCCAAGGTAGGTTACCCCCGCGCCCTGATCGTGCGCCGCCGTCTCAAAGGAGCAACGCGTACGCGTGGAGTCCTTCTCAAAGATCAGCACGATATTCTTACCCTTGAGCATCTGCTCCTCAGTTCCCGCGTACTTCGCACGCTTCAAATCTGCCGCCAAGCGCAGCAGGTAGTCCAGCTCTGCCGGCGTAAAGTCTGCAATCTTCAAAAAATGACGATTACGAAGATTAAAAGCCATCTCTTTTGTGTTTTAAGTTTTTATGTTTCCTCTCAATAGAACAAGGTAAACGCCCCGCTTAGAGCGTTACATGCGTCCCTGCCTTCCTGTCCGCCAGCTTCGTGGCCTCGGTGATGATGCTCACCTTGCCGCCCTTCTCTAGGAACGAGGCGCAGGCACGAATCTTTGGGGCCATGTTCCCCTCGCCGAACATCCCTTGCGCCAAATACCCCTTAATCTCTGCCAGCGACACCTTCTCAAGCCGCTTCTCATCGGGCTTTTTGAAGTTTAGGTATACGTACGGCACGTCCGTAAGAATGTAGAACTCATCAGCCCCAATGCTCGAAGCCAACAGCGAAGAGGCCGAGTCCTTGTCTATCACCGCCTCCACCCCCTCAAGCATTCCGTTCGCATCGCGAGCCACCGGCACGCCCCCGCCGCCCACTGCAATGACTATCACACCATCGTTTACCATCCGCTTAATCAGCTCGGCGTGCAGCACCTCTGCCGGGGCTGGGGAGGGCACCACCCGGCGGTACACAACGCCCTCATTGCGCTCCTCCGACTTGAACGCCCAGCCGTTCGCCTGCTTAATCTCCTCCGCCTGCGCCTCCGTATATGAGCGCCCCACGCGTTTGGTGGGGTTGCTAAACGCCGGATCATTCTTGTCCACCACCACGGGCGCCAATAGGCAGCACACCTCACGTTTTAGCCCATGCTTCACCAACAGGTTGCGCAGCTCACGCTCCAGCATGTAGCCGATGCTCCCCTCAGTTTCCGCCACGCACACATCCAACGGAAATGCGGGGATTCCATACTGCTCCTCGCCGCCCGCATTCTGCATCAGCACATTGCCCACCTGCGGGCCATTGCCATGCCCTATCACCAGATTGTACCCCTCCTTTATCAATGGGATTACATTCTCCAGTGTCTCCGCAATGTTCGCCAGCTGCTCCTCCGCCGTTCCCTTTTGATGGCCACGCAGCAGCGCATTACCGCCTAACGCTACAACAGCACACTTCGCCATACTCAACGTTTCTCCATTCAAATTTTGGCAAATATAATGACAATTTTTGAGATTGCCACCCCTTAGCACGGCAGCCTCCCACCCCCATCACCCCTCCCTTTTGCCCCTTGCGGCACACTTACCACCCATTTTGAATACGCATTCAACAGGAGGAATATAGATTCTATTTTGGGGCGTTCCATATGGCTAGCCCCTTTGATTCAAGGGGCAAAAGGGACAGCACGGCGCAGCCTACACTATGGACTGCAATTGCTAATCCGTGGCTAGTGGATACGCCTCGTGGCAGAGGGGCTGCAACGTAAAAGCTGGCCTCTACCATCTAGCCACCAAATAGGTACCCCCTTCGCATCAAATTCGGATTTCTCCGGAGAAATCCGAATTTGATGCGAAGGGGGTGCGTGTTTGACCCAAGCTGAATGGCGATGAAATGGAGATGAATAGGCGACTCGGTGTTCCATCGGATGACCTTGAATCCATAGGAAGCAACGCTCGGGGTAAAATTTCACCGCAACGCAATGCCATTTATTTCCGCTTGTAGGGGCGGCTTGGCGCACCCTTCTCAAAAAATCAAGCAATATTGGCTACCTTCGCGGCATGCATTTGGTTGAAACATATACGCTTCAAGGAGCTAGAAGGGGTGCAGCGTTTAGACAAACCCTTTCACGGTTTGCTACGCTGTGCATCTCGGCTATTTGCTTCACACTAGCGTATTCGCCCAGCCCTGCGCTCTCGCAGGAATTGAACTGTTCCCTGCAGGTCAACTCGCAGAAAATTCAGGGTACCAACCGCAGCGTCTTCGAGGAGATGCAGCGCACGCTGTACGAATTTGTAAACAACACGGCTTGGACTACGCATACTTTTGCTACGGATGAACGTATCGAATGCTCCATGATTTTGACCCTCACGGAGCAGCTAGGGTCTGACGAGTACAAAGGCCAGCTCACCGTGCAATCCCGTCGCCCGGTGTACGGTACAACCTACAACACGCCCATCCTTAATTTCCTTGACGAGAATTTGCAATTCAAGTACATTGAGGGGCAGAAGCTGGAGTTCAACGAGTCGAGCCACATAAGTAACCTCACCTCCATTCTAGCATTCTATGCATACATGATTTTGGGCTACGATTACGACACTTTTTCTCCGCTCGGCGGCTCCCCATTTTTTGCAAAAGCGGAGCAAATCGTGCAGAATGCGCAGAACGCCCCAGAGAAGGGGTGGAGGGCGTACGAGGGGAAACGCAGGAATCGCTACTGGCTTGTAGACAACATGGTTAACGACAAGTACCGTGGGCTTCGGCGAGCCAGCTATAGCTACCATCGCCGGGGCCTTGACGTGATGGGTGAAAAAATGGCCGATGGCCGCGCGCAGGTCCTGGAGGCGGTTTTGGCACTGCAGGAGCTTTACCGCCAGCGCCCCGACCCAGAAATGTTGGCACTGACGCTATTCCTGGAGGTGAAGCGCGATGAGCTCATCAACATCTTCACCGGGGCGCAAACCTCAGAGAAATCGAAGGCAGTCAACGCACTCTCTGAAATTGATGCCACCAATAGCAGTCGCTACCAGCAAATAGCGAAAAGCGGGCAGAAGAGGTAGATATTAAATAATACCGACAGAACGAAGTAGGGAATGCTAACGCATTTAACGATACGCAACTACGCGCTGATAGAGAGCCTAGACATGGATTTTTTTCCAGGCCTTAGCACCATTACGGGCGAAACGGGGGCTGGGAAATCCATCATCCTCGGCGCCCTGGGGCTCATTCAGGGCGAACGGGCCGATACCACTGCCATTCAGCACGGCGCAGCCACCTGCATCGTGGAGGCGGAATTTGACATAAAGCCCTACGGACTAGAAGATTTCTTCGCCACGGAGAATCTTGATTACCAGGAACACACCATCGTTCGGCGGCAGCTCGCCGACAGCGGCAAATCGAGGGCATTCATTAACGATGTGCCAGTCAACTTAAAAACGCTTCGTGATTTTGCCTCACGCGTGCTGGATATCCATTCGCAGCACGCCAACCTGCTCCTGCAGGATGCCAACTTTCAGCTCCACGTGCTGGACGTATACGCCAAAACCGATGGCGTGATGCGAACGTACCGAGATCGTTACGGCCTGTGGAGAGCGGCAAAACAGACGCTTGAAAAAACCAAGGAGCGGGCGGCAAAGGCAGCTGAGGATAGGGATTACGTTTCCTACCAGCTCAGCGAGCTGACGGCGGCAAACCTCCAAGAGGGCGAGCAAGAGGAGTTGGAGCAACGGCAAAAAACGCTTACGCATGCGCAGGAGCTCGCCGCGGCCTATGGGGAGAGCTACGTTGCATTGCAGGGGGACGCTGCCGAAACCAACATTCTTCTACAGCTCCACGAGGCTGTCGACAAGCTAGGGCGGCTCCGCGAAGCCGACCCCGATGCCGGCGCCGCGGCTGACCGCATCGAGGCCGCCATGCTTGACCTTGAAGATGTTGCGAAAGACCTCAGCGTGAAGTTTGAAGATATGGAGTTTGACCCCGCCGAGGCGGAACGGGTGGCGCAACGCCTCGACACGCTCTACCACCTCGAAAAGAAGCACCGCGTGGAGAGCGTTGGGGAACTCATAGCCCTTCGGGATGAGTACACTGCAAGAATGGAGCTTATCGACGATAGCGAAGGCACGATTCGGCGGCTTGAACAGGAGTGCGCCAAGGCTCTTGCGGCCCTTGAAGAGGTAGGAAAAAAGCTCCGGGAAGCCAGGCTACAGGCCACAGATAAGCTTGGCAACGAGGTGGAAGGCACACTGCGCCAGCTCGGCATGCCGCATGCGCACTTCATAGTGCAAATAGCCCCTCTGGACGAATGGGGCGCAGAGGGCGGAGACAGCGTAGAGTTTCAATTTACTGCGAATAAAAATGGGGTCCTACAGCCGCTGGCGAAGGTGGCTAGCGGCGGCGAAATGTCGCGCATGATGCTCTCCCTAAAGCGCATCATGGCTCTCGGTCGGCAGCTCCCCTCCATCATTTTTGATGAAATCGACACGGGGGTCTCCGGGGAGGTGGCAAGTAAGCTCGGCGACATCATGGAGGAGCTCGCCCTACGCATGCAGGTGATCAATATCACCCACCTCCCGCAAATCGCCTCTTGCGGTTCGCACCACTACAGGGTGTACAAGGAGCATGGAAGCAACCAGACCACAACCCAAATTTCGCTCCTCACAGACCAGGAGCGCGAGGAAGAAATAGCTAAAATGCTGAGCGGGGCATCCGTCACCGAAGCGGCTCTAGCCAATGCGCAGGAGCTGCTGCAAGCGCGGAAAAACCGATCGGCAGAACTAACGAAAAGTCAAACAAAAGGATAAATACAATGGCATACAACCTGTTAAAAGGGAAAAAAGGACTGATTTTCGGGGCGCTTAACCCGCAGTCGATTGCGTGGAAGGTGGCGGAGCACGCCCACGAGGAAGGCGCAGAGATCGTGCTGACCAACACGCCTATCTCCATTCGGATGGGTGAGATTAACGCGCTAGGCGAAAAGATCGGCGCGCCCATTATTCCAGCCGACGCAACGAGCGTGGATGACCTCAACGCGCTAATCGGTGACACCATGGAGCATTTCGGCGGGCAGTTCGACTTCTGCCTCCACGCCATCGGCATGTCGCTAAACGTACGCCGCGGCAGAACCTACGATGACCTTGACTACGATTTTCTAAACAAGACGCTGGACATCTCGGCCGTATCGTTCCACAAGCTGCTACAGGTACTGTGGAAGCAGGATGCCATCAAGGAGTGGGGGTCGGTCGTAGCGCTCACCTACATTGCGTCGCAGCGCACGCTGTACGGCTACAACGACATGGCCGACGCCAAGGCGCTGTTGGAGTCCATCGCCCGGAGCTTCGGCTACATCTACGGCCGTGACAGAAAGGTGCGGGTAAACACCATCTCGCAGTCACCTACCATGACCACGGCGGGGAGCGGCGTGCGCGGCTTTGATGGCCTTATGGACTTTGCCAACCGCATGTCGCCGCTCGGTAACGCCGACGCAGAGGATTGCGCAAACTACTGCGTAACGCTCTTTAGCGACCTCACCCGTAAGGTGACCATGCAGAACCTCTACCACGATGGCGGGTTTAGCAATATGGGTATGAGCCGGCGCGCGATGGCGGTCTACAACAAGAGCCTCGAGAGCACTGCGCCTGACGACATCACGGAAGAGCCTGAACAGTAGTGTAATCTATTGTAAACAGGGCTTAAATAGAAGCGCGGCCGTAGCATCTACCATTGATGCTACGGCCGCGCTCTTTATAACTCCTCTCTAAAGACCCCCGGCACGCACTGCGCGCCAATCAGATCATCTCCATCACCTGGTCAATCACGCTCTGCGCCAGCTCCTCGGCCTGTTCCTGCGATGCCGACTCTGCGTACACTCTAACTATCGGTTCTGTGTTGGAGCGGCGCAGGTGTACCCATCCCCCTTTCATATCGATGCGCACGCCATCCTCAGTATTGAGGCGCTCGCTCGCAAACAATCGTTTCACCTTATCCAGCACCGCATCAGAGTTCACGCCCGCGGGCAATGAAATCTTTTTCTTCGCGATGAAGTACGATGGGTACTGCGAACGTAGCGCGCTGGGCGTTTTGCGGGTGCGTGCCATCTGCGAAAGGAACAGCGCAATGCCCACAAGCGCATCACGCCCATAGTGCAGTGCTGGGTAAATGACACCCCCGTTCCCTTCCCCACCAATCACTGCCTTCACCTCTTTCATGCGGGCCACCACGTTCACCTCCCCCACTGGGGCAGCGTAGTAGGCTGCGCCCCGCACGGCCGTAACGTCGCGCAGCGCTGAGGTGCTCGATAGGTTCGACACCGTATTGCCCGGCTGGCGCGACAGCACGTAATCAGCCACGGAGACGAGGGTGTACTCCTCCCCAAACATCGCCCCGTCCTCACATATTATCGCCAGCCTGTCAACGTCAGGATCAACCGCAAACCCAACATCTAGCCCGTGCTCCGGCACCAGCTCGCTGAGCGAGGTGAGGTTCTCCGGCAAGGGTTCTGGGGTGTGGGCGAAATCGCCCGTAAGCTCCGTATTGATACCCACATAGCTCTCCACGCCTAAACGCTCCAACAGCCTGGGCAACGCCAACGCTCCCACCGAATTGATCGCATCGTACCCCACCTTGAACTTGGCATTGCGTATCGCCTCGGCATCCACCAGCGGGAGCTTCAAAATGGAATCAATGTGATGTTCCAACGCTCCTTCCACCTGGTTGTAGGAGCCTATCTCATCGACAGGCGGGAATATATAGCTGTCGTCGATGCCCGACTTGAGTATCGACTCCCCATCGGCTGCCGAAAGGAACTCGCCCTGCTCGTTGAGTAGCTTCAGGGCGTTCCACTCCCGCCCGTTGTGGCTGGCCGTAATGATGATACCGCCCTGGGCTTGCAGGTGGGTAACCGCCATCTCCACCGTTGGCGTGGTGGCGTACCCTATATCCAACACGCTAATTCCGCACCCCTGCAGCGTGGCGGAGACCGCCTGGCTCACCATGGTGCCCGATATACGCGCATCGCGCCCCACCACTACCTTTGCGTCCGTACGCCCGCAACGCCCGCGCAGCCAAAAGGCATACGCCGCCGTAAAACGTACCACCGAAAATGGCGAGAGCCCCTCGTTAGGCTTCCCACCAATAGTTCCCCGAATTCCTGATATAGAGGCTATGAGTGTCATATCCCTTCCTTCTTTTACGGAAGGCAAAGTTACTATTTTTTTAGGATTGACCCTTTTCGCAACGCATCTAGAGAGCTGCACGTGTCGCGCTCTCCACTCCATGCACAAAAAAAGCTGGCGGGATGGTAACACATCCCGCCAGCTTCACATTGTTCTCGCCCTATTACCAATCCACTGCGTCTCGCAGCACGGGCATGGTCATGCAGCGACCGCCGCCGCCGCCGCGCGGCAGCTCGCTCCCCGTCAGGGTCACCACGCACCGCCCCTTGGCAGGCACCAACGCCTTCCCCAACGATACGTCTTCCGCCCGCAGCACTACGAATCCATTTTTTGAAAGCTCCTCTATCGTACGCTCATTACGTGCGTAGCCTATCAGCTGTCCCGGGGCAAACGCAACGAAATTGGCCCCGCTATGCCATTGCTCTCTGTCCTGCGTCCACCGATCCTCACGCCCGCCGCAGATGATCGGCTCCACTGGGATACCCAATCCATTTAGCGCAGCCACCAAGTCTGTCTCCTGCCATATGCGCGTTGACCCGCCCGGCTGCACCTCCATGTGGAACGTGCGGTACTGTGGCGACTCAAGAATGACCGGTGCGTACGCCATGCATGCATCCTTGTCAAGTATCGTGAAGACCATATCGAGATGGATGAACGACTCTGGAGCCTCCGGCAGCTCCTGCACAAGCACATGCAACGGTTTGTCCAACCCCAGGCGCACGAGTTCCTCCACGAGGAAATCCACCCCCTGCGAGCTGCTCCGCACCCCCTGCCCTATCATCAGCACATCCTCTCGCACCACGTGCACATCTCCGCCCTCTATACGTATCTTTGAGGCGTTAGCACTGTTCTCCGGGTTAAGCACGTCAGCCCCTACGCTATCGGAATGCTCAAAAATGGCCTTCATCACGGCTATCTCCCCATAGCGCACCGGGCTCGCCATATGGCCAAGCAGAACGTGGTTGAATATGGACATGGACGCATCTCGGGTGAAGAACAGGTTGTACAGCGGCGGGATGGCGTAGCGCTCCTCCCGCAAGTAGTCTGTCAACGTGGTGCGCGGGAGCGGCACCCCCTCTATCAGCACTTTCGCCAGTTTCGATGGCTGCTCGCAGAGCAGTTCCTCATGCAGCTCGGGGTAGCTCGCGGGGCAAAGCGCATCCACAACAGCTTTCCTTGCCTCCGCTTTCGCAAGGGCCTCCGCGAGTAGGGTCTCCACCTCGTAGACCTTTGTCACCTTCTCCAGCGTTCCCTTGAAGTGGCTGTACTCCCGCTGCACAATCTCACGACTCAAGATGTCGCTATACAGCGCCCTATGCGCATTGGTGGGACTCATGCGCTCCACCTCCACCCCCGGCGTATGTAGTATCACGCCCCGAAGCTTTCCTATCTCCGATTGTACGTTTACTTTAACACGATCGCTCATACTCTATCGTTTTCTGACGCTCCTCCCCCGCAATCAACGAGCCCTACGTCAAGTCTAAATCCCTATTTCTTTGCTACCACGAACCGCATGGGACTTACAGCCCGAAAGCCATTTGCACGCGTTCCACGTAGTCCAATTTCTCCCACGCAAAGAAGTCCACCTCTTTCTCCGACTCAACACCATTATAGAGCAACTGCACCTTTGCCCTGTACGGGTCGCGCCCGAAGTGGCCGTAGGCTGCCGTTGGGAAGTAAATGGGGTATAGCATCCCGAAACGTTGAATAATGGCCGCCGGCCGCATATCAAACAGCTCCGCCGCCTTACGCGCGATTTCCCCATCAGTAATTGATAGGTGAGAGGAGCCATGGGTATTGACGTTTAAACTCACAGGCTCCGCCACGCCGATAGCGTAGGCTACCTCCACCTCCACCTCGTCGGCAACGCCTGCCGCCACAAGGTTCTTTGCCATGTGCCGGGCCGCGTAGCATGCGCTTCTATCCACCTTGGAGGGATCCTTGCCCGAGAAGGCACCGCCGCCGTGCGCCGCACGCCCACCGTAGGTGTCGACTATGATTTTTCGCCCCGTTAGGCCCGTGTCGCCATGCGGGCCTCCTACAACGAACTTACCCGTTGGGTTCACCAGCAGTCGGTGATCCCCCTTGAAGAGGGCAGCCTCGCTCTGCGTAAGCCTCGCCTTGATGCGGGGTATAAGTATCTTCTCTATGTCGGCCGCGATCACCCTTTGCATCTCCGCATCATCGTTCGAGAACTCGTCATGCTGGGTAGAAATGACAATGGTGTGAACACGCTGCGCCGTGCCGCTGTCATCGTATTCAAGCGTAAACTGGCTCTTGGCATCGGGACGCAAGTAGCGCATCTCCTTGCCCTCTTTGCGTATCTTTGAGAGTTCAAGCATCGCGATGTGCGACAGCTCAATGGGCAACGGCATGTAGTCGTGAGTTTCTCTCGTCGCGTAGCCGAACATCATCCCCTGGTCGCCAGCCCCCTGCTCAACCGGCTCCTCTCGGGCAACGCCCCGAAAAATATCAGGCGACTGCTCTTCTATCGCTGAGAGCACGCCGCAGCTGCCCCCATCGAACATGTAATCAGCCTTGTTATACCCAATACGGTTTACCACCTCCCGCGCCACGCGCTGAACATCTACGTATCCCTCAGTCCTAATCTCTCCGCTGAGGACAACTAGACCCGTTGTTACGAGGGTCTCGCACGCCACCTTCGACTGCGGATCTCTACGTAAAAACTCATCTAACAGGGCATCAGATATTTGATCGGCAACCTTGTCGGGATGCCCCTCCGAAACGCTTTCCGACGTGAATAGATATGACATCGCAATTCTCCTTTTACATGGACATTTCTAAAATGTCCTATTTATAGCTTTGCAAAGGTAAGCAAAAACTATTGCTTTCCTGATGCCCTTCGCATTACGGCATAAAAAAAGTGCCGGCGCACAATCCGTGCAGCCGGCACCCTTCACCTGTCAATAGGTTAAATTTGCATCAACGCACGCAGCTGAAACCCATGGATGGTCTTATCCTGCGGGAACAAATCTCGCTTCAACAGGCCGCACGTGTAGCTAGCCATCAGCTGCACGTAGCTATTGAACGAGTAGTTAAGCCCCACCGTTATGCTATGCAGGTTGCCGCCGCCCACGCTGGTAGATTCTGCCGGGTAGTCGGCTATCCCCGATTTTGGGTAGTATTGCCCACGCCCTAGCAGGAAATTTTCCCCAGGCTGGATGTCATTTAGCCCCACGTAGGAGTAGCGCGCCACCACCTCTAGCGATTTCCCGCGTAGTCCCCCCAGCAAAGCAGAAGATTGGCTATAGCTGTAGTCAGGACCAAAAATTTTATACCCCGCCTCTACGTAGCCCCCATGGAACGCATTTGAGCGCAGGGGCAACCCCTTCTCCATTGACTCCACCGTGGTCCAAGAATACTGCCCCCCGAGCTGACTCTCCAGCATCTTTTGCCCATCACGCTTCTTCGTTACGTACTTGTAGAGATATTCCCCACGAAGGAAGATGTTTGGACGCATGTATAGGATGTCCGCCCCGACATCAACCGAATGCTTCGCCCACGGGAGTGAGGCATTAACGAACTGACTACCATCATCAACCAACGACTCAATGCTCCCGCGCATCGTCAACGTGGATTTACGCTGTCCATCAGCCACCTCGCCGTTCAAGAAGCACTCATAGCGCATGCCTACACCGGCGTGCAGCCAGCTCCCATCGCCCAGGTTTACACGGTATAGCCAACGCCCCCCCGCTGCAACGTTCTGAAATCCTACCATCTTGCTATCGTAGAGGGTAGAGGCAAAAACGCCCTGATTGGCAAAAAAATGCGCATTGTATGAGCAGTACGTCACACCAAGCTCACGCTTTGGGCCCAGTGCTAGCACTGGCGCCGGGCGCGAAAGGAAATGGTAACTCCCCAAGCTCGTGTTGGCTGACATAGTGTACGGATTGCAGTAGTAGCCCGCCTTTATCGCATGGGTTGCTCCCCACGCCGCCGTGGTGTACTGCATGAACAGATTTTTCTGCGTTACGTGCCCCTTTGAAAAATCAAAATCAGCGTAGAATAACCATCCGCCGTAGCCTAACGTTGCACGCAGGCGCGCATCCGCAATACGGACTCCCGGCTTAAGCGCCGTGTAGCCAGCGTTGTAGTAGTACGCGGCGTCAAGCATCGCCCTCGCACCTACCGATGCCACGAGTTTTTTCTCGGCGATAGGCACTGACACCCGCAGAACGCCCACCGTATCCTCTTGCGCAAAGGCTCCCTGCGAAAAGAATAACGCAGCCATGGATACCACCACGCTTCCCAATCGTATCTTTCTCATTGCCGTACTCTTCACTATTCGTCTCATGTTTTATTTCAAGTCGTTTAGCACCTTCATGGGGTCTGGCACAGTCTGGGCAGCATCCTTGGCCCGAAGACCGTTATCAATCATATACTGCAACGAGATCTCCGTTCTGTTCGTGAACGCACCATCAGCGTACACCCCGTGCATAACGTCATCAAACTGCGTTTTATTGCCGAAATTGTACCCTCCAAAATACTTCGCCATCTGATCGTAGCTATCGAAGGAATACGGATGGTTGAGCATGTGCGAACGCTTAATGATTAGTGCCATCCAGGGTGCGTTCAGCTCGGGGTAGTTATTCGGGGCGCCCGCAATGCAAGGGCCAATAATATGCGCCTTGTGCGCTATCCCCAAATTCACAAACGATGCATACCCCTCGGGCGTTACCGTCTTCAAATCGGTTGCACCCTTCCCTTCCCATAGGAGGAAGCACATGGGGATTTTCCCCTCAAACTTTTCAGACGTACGCTTTAGGCTCTCCAGCGAAAACGTCTGTAGGATGACCCTTCCATTGGTATTTCCCACGTTCACTTTCCCTGCCTTGTAGAAAGGCTCACCCGGTTCGCTCTGCTTCTCTATCACATTCCAATCCAAGCGTTTCAGCTCATTATACACCCGCTCCTCAAAGTCGCTCGGATTAAGCCACGACTCCTTGAACTCGATGTATATCCCAGGGCGATGCCCCGCGTCTTTGTCATCCGCCTCATACTCGAACTTATACTTCAAGCAATCCATAGGCTTTTGCGCATCCCACTTCCCCTCGATCGTATAAGCACGCATCTTGCTACCATCGCGCTTCAACTTCTTTCCCTGAGCGATTTGGATTAGATCCTCAAGCGTTGATATGTGTTGGGTTGAGAAGTCAAATCCTTTTTTCTCGAAATCTCCTTTTGCGACCACAAACCATGTCCCAGCGTCAAGCTGTGCGAGCTCATCGTAGAAATATGACTTCGTACGGTACGGCTCAAAGGTTTTTCTATCCTCTTCCAGCTGCTTCTTTGCCGCCTCCTCCGAGAGCCCACGTGCCTTGTAGAAGTCTAACCTCGTTGCTGGAATTGTCTCCCCGAAGCGCTTCTCTATGTCGGAGGTACGACATAGGTTGTCATCGTGATTCGCAAGTATCACCCCATCCTTTGTGCACTGCAAGTCCGCCTCAAGGTAGTCCGCCCCCATGTTGCGCGCCCAGCGGTAAGCAATCTCCGTCTCTTCTGGAGCCCAGAACGTTGACCCGCGATGCGCAATTACTGCGTAGGGAGGCACGTAATCACGCACCTTCTCCATCTCCGGTGAAAGCTTTAATACATTCACCTGTCTCGCCTGTTCGGCATAGTCTTGATACCCCTCGTCCCTACACGATGCCATGGCGAACAGCATCGCAAAAAGAGCAACAGACAACACTCCACGTCTCATACGATTAAAATTTAATTATTTCCACTAGCCACATCCCTATGCGCCTTCCGCTCCTGGCCATGCGTCATCGCCATCAAGACAATTGACAGCGCGCATGCCCCCAGAAGGAGTATAAAAGTCCAGTCCCACCCCGCGTTTTCAGCTACGTAGCCTATTAGCACGTTGGCAAGAATCGCCGTACCAAAAAAGTAACCAAAGAAACCCGTAAGCCCTGCCGCCGTGCCGGCCGCATTCTTGGGGGCAAGATCCAACGCATGCACCCCGATAAGCATCACTGGGCCATAGATGAAAAAGCCAATCGCTATGAGCGATAGCGTAACGATTGCGTAGTGGTCAGAGAACTGCCAGTACAGCACGATAAAGAGCGCCACAAGGGCCATAAAGATTATCGTGGTCATGGCGCGCGCGCCCTTAAATACCTTGTCGCTTATTATCCCGCACACCAGCGTTCCGGGGATAGCCGCTATCTCGTATGCGAAGTAGGCCCAGCCAGCCTGTTTAATGTCATACCCCTGCGACTCCTTCAAGTAGGTAGGAGCCCAGTCTAAACAACCGTAGCGCACCATGTAGACAAAAGCGTTGGCCATGGCAATGTACCACAGCATACGGTTGTTTAATACATGCTTAAAGAAAATCTCTCGTGTTGAAAGTACCTTTTCGTGCGCCTCGCTGTAGTTACGAGGATAGTCGTTGCGGTACTTCTCGATCGATGGCAGCCCGCACGACTGCGGCGTATCGCGTATGAGCACGTAGGCTAGCACTGCTATGAGTATTCCCACTGCTGCCGGAAGTACATACGTCCCTATTTGAAAGTAGTACTCTGTGTGTTCTCCGTAAAACCAACTCCCAAACCACATCGCGCCATACACGGCAAGCGGTCCTACTAGAGCTCCCCCAACGTTATGCGCACAGTTCCACACGGACATCATCGTCCCTCGCTCATTTTGTGAAAACCAATGGGTCATCACCCGTCCACATGGGGGCCACCCCATCCCATTAAACCACCCCACTAAAAAGTTTAACACCGAGAACGAAGCAATAACCGCCGTCTTATGCTCCGCGCCGAATAGATGCAGCGGCACGGCCATGAAAGCCATCGTCAGCGAGGCCAACAGCAAACCCAGAGGTAAAAACACCCTTGCGTTGCTACGATCCGACACGCTACCCATTAAGAATTTCGATAGCGCGTAGGCTACAGCGTTCATTGCTAGCGCAATGCTCAACTCGCCCTTCTCAAATCCGAACGCCCCCAGCGAGGGGATCGCCATTGAAAAGTTCTTACGCACAATGTAGTAGCCGGCATAGCCCACAAATATGCCGATAAACACCTGCCACCGCAGCGCACGATACGCTCCTGGCACTTCCGCCGCCGGCCGCTCCGGCTTAAACGAAGGCGGCTTCAAGAATCCAACCATACTCATTGCTTTTATTAGTTTATAACCTATTTACTCGCCCCATTGGCACGTTCGCACGCCGGCAAGTCTAGTAGGCGTGCTAGTATTGATATCGGATGCTCCACCTTTACCCCTACCGACATCTCTATCTGCCATTTACACGTCTCACAGTCTGTTGACACTACATCCGGCGACAGCCCCTTTATCTGCCTAAACAGGGGCTCTCCAATCCGCTGCGAAATGGACGACAGCTCTTTCTTGAATCCGTACGTCCCCGCGATGCCGCAACAGTTCGAATCCAGTATCGTCAGCTCTATCGGCATCATCCGAAGCAACGACACCGTGTAGCTCTCCCAACCCATCCGCAGCAAGTGGCACGGAGCATGGTAGGCCACCCGCATGCGTTCCGATTGCTCTTTGAAAATCAATCGCTTTGACCCACTATTGACGAGTTGCATCACAAAGCGCGTAATCAAATCCACTCCTTCACGCACATCCGCATTCTCCAACTCTAGCAGGTGGGGATACTCGTCACGTATCGTAAATATGCACGTTGACGAGGTCCCTACCACTCTTTCCGACCCCGCGCCCAGGGCGCTCCGAATGCTTTTTAAATTGTCTTGCCCCTGCCGCCTCGCCTGCTTGGTTAACCCATTGGAGAGCAAGGCAACACCGCAGCATCGCTCCCCCTCAAGAAGGCGCACCCCATACCCCAACGCATTGAGAACCATCACAACATCTTTCCCTAGCTGGGGATAGTTCCAATTCACGTAGCACCCATGGAAAAACGACACAAAGCTGGGATACTTCGACTGTTTCCCTCTCGCCTCACGGTTAAACCAACGTACGAATGTCCTTGATGCATACTGAGGGAATTCTCGCTTTTTATCCACCCCTAGAACACTGTCCAAGAACCAACGCACAGGGCGCAACCGTAGCGTGGCATTGGCCAACGGTGCAACTCTGGTAGCCATTGCCCCCATAAAGTCAGTATTACCCAGCATTACCCCACGCAGCGAAAACTTCTTACTCCCCGCGCACGATCGTGCGTTCTGAATAATATCGCCTATCCGTACCCCTGAAGGGCACGCCACTTCGCAACGCTTACAATTCAAACACAACTTTAGCGAATCATCATAGTACTCGGTCCCCTTACGCCGCCAGCGTGACTGATCAGGACCGCTCTGCTTAGGTCCCGCATACAGCGGGGTAACCATTGACACCGGACACACAGTCGTACACACTGTACACTTGGTACAAGCCTCCTCTTGGAATCCCTGCCTATGCGCCATACCCATGCCCTTTCGCTATGATATCCGCCACCCTTAATGCCGTAAGCAATGCCACGCCCGCACCGCTCCCCTCTGCCAACGAGTCGCACCCTCCAAGGAGCGACCCGATTACGTATACATTCTGCATCACCTGCCCCTTAACCAACGCTCGATAATCCGAATCGGTCTGCACGCCGTAATGCAAAAAGGCATGATCCGCAAAAAAGTCACTGCAATGCCACTCCTCTCGCGCAGCATCAAAAGCCACATCGCCACCAAACAATCCCTCACGTATCCCCTGCCTATCGCTCTGCAAACCCTTGCTATGGAACTTCCCCCCTGCATGCACAAACGCATCCGCATAGAAACGATCCTCCCCCAGGCTCGATGTCTGAAGCCATTCCGCCCGCGTTCCCCGCATCTCAGCCCTCTCCGCAACACTATTTTCAACAAGAAGGCCACCCGCGGCTGTATATCCCCTTTTCAGCGCAGCATCTACCCGCATCCCAAGCACGCTCGGCGGCAGCGTAGCCACGCACCCTAGCTCACACTGCAACGAATCCCGCAAACGCTGGAGCATCTCCCCCCCCGCCCCCATACCGAACACCGCGGGTAGAAGCAACCAGTCTACGCCCCTTGACCTATCGGTCAACGCCCCAATAAGTTCTTTGATAGTCGACTCTTTGGTGAATTCACGCGCCACATGCACCGATCTGAATTCTGTGGCACTCTCCCGCGCCGCCTCGAGCGAAGGCAATTCAAGCGTCAGTTCCTCCACCTGTGCCCCTTGCCTACGTAGCGAATCCCCAAGCAGCGCGGCAGGAAAATCAAGGAACCCCGCAAAGGTCACTACGCCCACGCACCGGTTCACGACATCTTCCGCTTTGGCTATCGGCAGCAATTCCTCCATAGAGAGCCACGATGGCATAATGCGCCCGATGGGGGAAAGCCGATAATGATTCTCCCGGCAATCTCCATACAGCCGCAATCCGATTGACTCTAGCACCCCCTTAGCCGCATCGGCGTACCGTTCAAACGCACCTCCTAGACAACGGTAGGGATGCCCCTGCGGCAGATGCCCCACCTCCTGCACGGGGTTTTGCACCTCCCTGCCCTGCACGCTTCCTAAAAGTCCAAACGCTCCCGACATAAAATGCAACGAGCTTTGCCCTGCCGAGACTACCGCGGTGCGCTGCCCTGCCCGTTGCAGCTGCAGCCCGCATACAAGCCCTGCCAGCCCTCCCCCTATGATTACCGTATCAAACCGCATCGCTTTCCGCTCCCTGTAAACCTATCACCTCTCTATAAAGCCACTGTACCAGCTCTGCCTCGCGCAGCCCCTCGCCCCACGCCACAGGGCGAACCCCGCGCCAGCGCGCCTCTAACCACCTTTTCATACCATCAACGCTTCCCTTATCCCCCCCTGCATACCGCCGCGCCAGCTCCGCAGCTCTGCAGCTACACAGCATGCCTTGGCACGGCCCCATGCCCATCCGCGTACGGCGGCGCAAATCATCAAGGGTCTGGGTATGAAGTCCTCTAAAAGCATTCTTCACCTCGCCCGCCGTTACCTCTTCACATTCGCATACCAAGGCTCTATCGGCCGCCGTTGCAAGGGGTACCCCCTCGGCAAGCGTGCCGAGCCTATCTTGAACCTGCCGACGCCGCATTGAGAAATGGAATTGTCGCTGCGCATCCGTACGCACGTCAGCCATCCGCTCCGCCCGCTCAGAGCCTGGCAACGGACGAACTGTAGTCTCGCAGGGACCACCTATCCCCAGCTTCTTTGAGGCTAAATCTGCCGCCTGCTCCGCCATAAGCCTATAGGTAATCAATTTCCCCCCCGTAATTGTGCACATCCCCTCCAACCCATCGCGCTGCGCATGGTCTATAAGCACTATACCTCGGCTTAAGGCCCGCCCAGTGCTGTCCCCCGCCGCCGCTACCAGGGGCCTCACGCCCGCATATGCACGCATTATGCGCACCTCTTGCAGGCTGGGCACCATCTGCCCGCCCTCTTTGAGCAATAGATCCACCTCTTCATCGGTCACACGCGGATTATCAACCGCCTCCAGCGGCACTCGTGTTGAGGTGGTGCCCAAGATGCAGGCCGTATCGCCTGGCACAAGGATATCCGCATCGGCAGGTTTACGGCAACGATTGATTACCATCTGGTTAACCCTATGTTCAAAAACGAGCAATGCCCCCTTCGCTGCGAACATACAGAGCTCCACGCCCACCTTCTGTAGCAGCATGCTGCCCCAGATCCCGCTCGCATTTATGGTTAGCGGCGCATAGAGCCTCTTCCGTTCCCCAGGGCCTCGTGGGGCTATTTCTACCCCCTCAATACGCCCAGAATGTTGCAACAGCTGCACCACCTCGTGGTAACGATACAGCACCGCCCCATGCCGCTCCGCATCCACAGCGTTGGCCAACGTTAGTCTAAATGGGTCAATCGCCCCATCGGGAACCCGCACCGCACCGGCTATACCTCTCGGCACGGCCGGCTCTAACAGCTCCGCCTCGCGTGGATCAAGCTGCTCCGCAGGGATCCCCGCAGCGCGACACGCAGCAATAAAATCAGCCTGATAGCCCAAATCATCCTCCGGTAGCGTTATAAAAAGGCCATCAGTAGGGTCTACGCAGTGCCGAGCAACGCGGCGCAGCACTGCATTCTCCCTTATGCACTCCTCGGCCGACTCCCTGTCGGTCACTGCGTACCGCGCCCCGCTATGCAGCAGCCCATGATTCCTCCCAGAGGCCCCATTCGCCCAATCTCCCTTCTCCACCAACGCCACCCGCATGCCGCGCAACGAGCAATCCCTTGCCACGCCCAGCCCCGTTGCGCCCCCTCCAACCACTATTACATCGTACTCTTCCTTCACAACCTATCGGTTTTAGGTACTCCTTATGACATTAACGCTTAACCATTTTTTCACCCTTGCCCCTGCCACTCCTAGACAAAATCCACCCTTGCCCTTCGTCTGAACTTCATCCCCCAATCATTTTTTCAACCTCTCAAAAGCCATACGCACAGGCTCCAACGCCACCCCGCAAACGACAACCACAAATAAATAACTCGGATTACCCCGCCATTCCTCCCCTAGAAACGGGGCAAGTTAGTAAAATTTCAAAATACGCAACGTTAGTTGAGGAATAGAAAAGAAAAATCTATTTTATTCAATTCGTGAAAGCTTAACTCTACCGTAACACGAAGAACACCTATCCATGATGCCAGATCAAACTTCCCCATTTAAGAGCGCGGTAGAACGCCCTTTCAGAAAGAATGGATTGTCACATCAATGGGATAACCCGATGCGCAGAACCTCAATTTGCCAGCCCAACAGCTCCGTTACAGAGCGGCTTTTCCTCCTAGTCTCAGTAAAACAAACCTACTGCGCTAGAGTCAAAATAAAGAGGGGGGCTAGTCCAAGCTACTCCTCTTGAAATACCCCCCTTACAGCATTCAAACGCCTAATAGTACCTCTACTATCCGTTCGCCTTGACCAAACGTAGCATCTCCCCCGCAATCTGGTCGAGGGGCTTTACCACGTCGGCCGCACCCAGCTTAATCGCCTCCTTCGGCATACCGAATACCACGCAGCTCTTCTCATCCTGGGCTATGGTCTTCGCCCCCGCCTGCTTCATCTCCAACAACCCCTTCGACCCATCGCCTCCCATGCCCGTCATGATAATCCCAATCGCATTCGCTCCCGCATACCGCGCCGTACTCCTAAAGAGAACGTCTACCGATGGCCTATGCCTATTCACGAGCGGCCCTTCGCGAACCTCAACGTAGTAACGCGCACCGCTGCGTTTTAGCAACATGTGGTAATTCCCCGGAGCAATTAATGCGTGGCCCCGAAGCACCGAGTCGTTATTGGCCGCCTCTTTTACGTTAATTGCGCATACATCATTCAACCGATTGGCAAACGACGTTGTAAACTTTTCGGGCATGTGCTGCACTATAACAATGCCGGGACAGTCGACAGGCATCGCCTTTAAGAACGTGGTTAGAGCCTCGGTGCCACCAGTCGATGCGCCCACTGCCACCACCATGTCGGTGGTCTTAATCATGCTGTAGCTAGTCGCAGCCGGCATTATCACATCGGCCGAGTATTTCGGCCCCACGGGTTTCGGCTCCATCAAGCGATGGCGGCTCACGCGCGCCATTGCTGCAGCCTTTATGGTATCGCAAATCTTAATGCGCGACTCCTCGATGAACGTTCGCGTGTCCATCTTCGGCTTCGTAATTATCTCTACCGCCCCCAGCTCCAACGCCCGGATACCAGTCTGCGTCCCTCGCTCCGTTAAGCTCGATATTATCACCACTGGGATTGGGTGCTGACTCATTATCTTCTTCAAAAACGTCAGCCCATCCATGCGCGGCATCTCCACGTCGAGGGTAATAACGTCGGGAACCTCCTCCGCAATCTTCTGCGCCGCAAAGAATGGGTCTGCCGCCGTACCCATCACTTCCAGCTGCGGATCTGTAGAAACTATTTCACTCAGACTCTGCCGTACTACCGCCGAATCATCAACTATTAATACTCGATATTTTCCCATCGCAATTTCTATACTGCTCGCTTCTCATCACCCCAGCGCATGCCCCCTACGTAATGGTCTTCTGTATGTACCGTTGCCGCACCGTACCCGTATCTGTATCGTACTCCAGCTTTCGTCCCAGCTTCCCCCCCACACTCTTCGCCACTATCGGAATCCCCTTCTCCTTGAGCATGGTCATCGCCACCTCTATATTCCGCTCCCCGATATGAAAATGCGACCCCGTCTCTATCACCTCTCCCCCGCCAAAGACCTTCGCGATTAAATCCTGCTGCCGCGAGCCGAGCGACTGCATCCGCTCTACGAGCTTATCAATGGCGATATTCCCATACTTAGGACTCGCCAGCCCCTGCCCATTCCATAACGGCAGCATGTAGTGGTTTATTCCGCCTATCTGGAGACGCTTATCGTAGAGGCACACCGCAACGCACGAACCTAGTATCGTCGACACCGTGGTCGGATCCTTGTCGGCGTGCAGCGCCGCGGGATAGAGGAAATGTGTCTTACGCTCTTCCATACTACGCGCCCCTAGAACGTCTCTTCTCCGCCGTCTTCAAAGAAGATCTCATTCGCCTCGACCGCCACTCCCCCAGGCTCCCCCGCTGACTCAGGCACCACCATGCGGAACGTAGACCCCTTGCCAAGCGTACTCTCAAACGTCAGCTCCCCATCTAGCATCTCCACCAGCGCCTTGCAAACCGACAGCCCCAAACCGTGCCCCCTATTCAACGAGTTTATGGATGAATTCCCCCTCGTAAACCTATCAAACACAGTGGCCTTGCTCTCCTCTGCTATCCCAATGCCCCAATCCTGAACCTCTATCACTAACCGACCAGCCTCATCCTGCAATAGCCGAACCTCTATCTTCTCCCCCTCAAGGCTAAAGTTCACAGCATTGTTTAGCAGATTCGCCAGTATCAACTTTAGGAACGATGCATCGCTCGCAAAATTGAAAACCTCCCCTTCGCCATGCGGCAATGCATCTTTGACCTCTACCGTATTCTTGCGCTTCTGCAGCTCAAATTTAAAGCTGTCTATCACCGTATCAACCACCGAACGCACATCCACGAGCAACGTTTCAGGATGGCATTGGCCAGCCTCTATCTGCGCTGCGAAAAATATGTTCCGGAACTGGAAATCCAAGCTAAACGCCTCGGAATGGATCAGCGCAACCATTGAAATCACCTTCTTCCAGGCCTCCTTATCAACCGTTAAAATCGCCCGTGACAGCCCTAGTATTGAGGTGAACGGATTTATAATCTCATTGGTGATATTGCTGATAAAGTGGCTCTTCAACGCCTCCGATTCCTCTAGCTTCTTATTAACTTCAATGAGCTCCGCGTTCATCGCCCGCACCTCCTCCAGCAGCTGCGAATTGCTATGCACCCGACGACTCAACTCGTCAATTAGCATCACGTCCGACACGTTCTCCAGCTCCTTCACTATCGCCGCGCCCGTTGCCGCTGCTTTCGTACTCTTCTCTTCCTTCGCCTGCATCGTTTTTACTCTTTTACAAATATCGTTGGCCTCAGCTGCCGTAATGGCAAATCCATGTTCATCACCGACTCCGAATGCCCCAAAAAGAAATGTCCCCCCGCCTTGAGCTTCCCGCAAAGCTTCCGTATCACCGCCTCCTGCGTCTTGCGATCAAAGTAAATCAGCACGTTGCGGCAAAACACCACGTCGTACACATCTGGAACCCTGTAGACCTCGTCCATGAAGTTAAGGCGTGTAAACGAACACTTTCTCCGCAGCTCCGGCACCACGCGTACCGTTGCCTTCGCCCGGTCCTTGCTCCGCAAAAAATACTTCCGTTTCAGCTCAAAAGGAATGTCCGCTACTCGATCCTCCTTGTAGACTGCATTCACTGCGCTCGCCAAAATCCTTGTGCTGATGTCAGTACCCAAAATTGAAAAGTCAAAACCGGGGTGCTGCGCAAAGAACTCGCTCGCCACTATCGCTATCGTATACGGCTCTTCTCCGCTCGAGCACCCAGCGCTCCAAAACTTCACCGTGCGCTGCCGTCCCTCCTGCACAAACTGCGGAAGCACCGCATCACGCAGATAGTCAAAATGCACCGGCTCGCGGAAAAAATCGGTTTTATTGGTGCTAACGACATCCAGCATATGCACCAACTCCTCCTGCTGCCCCGCCGCGCTGGTTACGTAATCCGCATACGTCTTGAAGTCGGGTATGTCCAACGCGCGCAAACGCTTCTGCAATCGGCTCTGCAGCATGATGCGTTTCACCGGTGGCAGCTTTATCCCCGCCACGGAGTAGATGAACTTACTCAGCCTCTCAAAGTCCTGCTCGCTTAGCTGCTCACGATAGCTTGAATGCAACGAGGAAAACAGCGAATCTCCTCCCTTGTCGTCCGGCATAACTAACCTCTGCTTTGCCCGTAGTTACAAATGCGCCTTCGCCCTGCGCAGCCCCCCTAGTTCGTCAACCCTTCTACACGGTCCTGCACCAGGTTCTGATTCTCCGCCGCAGTATCCTGTAAATTATGCACCTCCTCGCTGCTAAACACCTCGTCCATGTTTAGAATCATGATGAAGGTCTCATTGATATTCGCCACGCCCTCAATGAATTCCGAACGGTACTTATGCCCTATTGACGGCGGCGGCAATATCTGCGCATCATCTATCTCAAGCACAGCCTGCACCGAGTCCACCAATGCGCCTACATGAATTGAATCGCCATCCATGTCAATATCCATCACCACGATACACGTATTCGGCGTATACTCTGTAGGAGTCATCCCAAACTTTATCCGTGTATCGATCACCGGCAGCACGGAGCCTCGCAGGTTGATTACCCCCTTCATGTAGTCAGGCGACTTGGGAACCTCTGTAATTCTGGTCATTTCCAAAATGTTCAGCACTTTCCCCACGTGCGCTGCAAACTCTTCCTCTCCTAGCTTGAACGTAAGGTAGGAGTTTATTTTTGACTCACTTCCGTTGCTCATAGTTCTTTCTCCCTCTTATTTCCTTAATGATTGCTCTCCGTCGCGGGTTGCGCACCCTTAGCAACGGCAAATCGTCCCTGTCTTGAAAACTGATTTATTATCCTATTGGTGTCCATCACCAGCGCCACGGTACCATCGCCCAAAATCGTGGCCCCCGAAATCATATCCTGATTCTTGTAATGACGCCCCAGCGGCTTCAGCACGGCCTGGTACTCCCCTACCACCAGATCCACCACGAACCCCACCTTCTTCTCCTCGTAATGCACCACGATCACCTGCTCCATTTCATCGGGGAACTCCGGCTGGTTGAACTCTTTTCGAAGATTGAAGAACGGCACTTGCTGCCCATCCAGCACCACCACATCGTTGAACTGATCCACCACCTTCTTATGCTCCACTGCGTATATCTTGTCCACCGACGAGAGCGGTATAACGTAGTTCGTCTCATGCACACGCACCAGCAGCCCATCAATAATCGACAGCGTCAGCGGGAGTTTTATCGTAATGGTCGTGCCTACACCCTTCTCCGAGTCCACCTCCACCTCTCCGCGGAGCTCCATGATTTTTCGCTTCACCACATCCATCCCTACCCCTCGTCCCGACACATCGGTCACCTCCTTCGAGGTGCTAAAGCCCGGCATAAAGACCAGCTCCAAGATCTCTCGCTTCGACAGCTTACGATCGGCCGCTATAATCCCCTTCTCTACCGCTTTCGCCTGTATCACCCGAGGATCCATCCCAGCACCGTCGTCCGACACCTGAATCATGACATTTGCACCCGAGTAAAAGGCCCTAAGAAGGATTGTACCGCGCGCGGGTTTCCCCGCCCGAATTCTAGTCGCCGCATCCTCTATTCCGTGGTCTAGGCTATTACGAAGGATATGCATCAGCGGGTCCGAGAGCCCCTCAATAATGGTCTTATCCATCTCGGTATCCGTACCCTCCGTAACGAACTGCACATCCTTATTCAAGCTCCTCGAAAGGTCGCGCACCAGCCTATGAAAGCGCGTAATGAGCGTCTCAATAGGAATTAGCACGATGCTAAAGGCAATGTCGCGCAGCTGACGGCTCAGCTTCTGCACATTCTCGGCTATCACCGTCAAGCCCGGCAGGTTCGTCTCTTCTGAGAAGAGCGTTAGGCGAGCCTGCGTGGTCACCAGCTCCGACACGAGGTTCATCAACTCGTCGAGCTTCTCCGAGGCTACACGGATTGACGATATTGATGTGTCCTTCACCGCGGGACGCTTCGTGCCGCTCTGGTTCTCCTGCCGCTGCACCTGCGGCTGCGAGGGTACTATCTTACGGATCTCATCGTACCCCACCGTTTTCTGCGAGCTTTGGAAGAGCTGCTTCGCCGCATCCACAAACTCCTGCTGTTCAAGCAAATTACCCGCCGCGAGATGCTGCACCTCAAGGTCAGAATCGCCCTCCACGAAGATGAACACATCGTCAATTGCGTTCTGCCCTTTCTGCGTAGCCACTATTGCCTCCCACGAAGTGTAGCAGAACGAAGGATCCATCTGCTCTAGCTTCGGCACCTTGTCCATCCGCGGGAACACCAATGATTGGCCCAGCGCGCACAGCTCATCCACCTGGTAAAGGGGATTCGTCCCGTTGCTAAAGATATCGCTCACCGGCGCATAGCGCACGTAGAATGTCACAAACTGACCATCGGATGCCGCAGGGGCAGCCGGCGCGGGTTCCGCAGCCGCCTCGGCTTCGCCCTTCGGCTCCGCCGGCGATGCCGCTCCCTCCTTCTTCGCGCTTAGCTCCGTGGAGCGCCCCTCAATGATGTCCGACATCACCCGCATGAGCTCCTCCTGCTCCGCCATCACCTCCGCGCCCTCCTGCCCCGCCTCGCGCAGCAAAGAACGCAAATGGTCAACCGAACGCAGCGTCAGGTCAAGCACCGTGCGGGTCACCTCCCGCTCGTTGCTCCTGATCTGGTCATAAATCGTCTCCATGTGGTGCGTAAAGCGGTCTATTTGGGTAAACCCAAACATGCTGCTATTCCCTTTTAGCGTATGCATTATACGGAATATCCGCTGCACTATGCTCGCATCGGTCGGCCGATCCTCGAGCTCGAGCACCGCCGCCTCCAAATTCTCTATCAGATCGGCCGCCTCCTCGACGAATTTCCGTCTGAAATTATCCATTGCATCCATTACCGTAGCACCTTATTTAGAGCCGCGATCAGCTTTGCCGGCACAAAGGGTTTTATAATCCACCCTGTGGCGCCCGCTTCCTTCGCCTCCAGCTTCTTGCTCGTCTGCGACTCGGTCGTCAAAAACAGTATGGGTATGCGCTGATACGCCTCCATCTTCCGCACATGCTTTATCAACGTTATACCATCCATCTCCGGCATATGGAGATCCGTGATTATCAAGTCTATCGGCTGCCCATCGAGCATCGTCAACGCATCGGTCCCATCACTCGCCACTAGCACATCAAAGCCCTCATTCTCAAGGGTGAAACTCACCACCTCGCGGATGCTTTCCGAGTCATCGACTATTAGTATCTTCTTCGACATATCCTTTCCTCGTTATTTCTTCTCCTTCGCGGGCTGCACTGTGAGCCAACGCCCAAAGCCCGTATTGCGAAGCAGCAATTCCAAGTCCTTTTCCAAATCCATTCGTACCGACAGCTCGCCCCCTTTATTTTTCACGGCGGTCTCCAATGCGTAAAGCAGCTGCAGGAAACCTAAATCCACACCCGACACCCGCTCCACGCGTATGCTTACGCTCTCATACTTCTGCACCGCCTCGCGGAATGCGCGGAGCACCTCGTCAACGCTATCGAGCGTCAGATTGCCCTGCAGCACCAGCTGGCCGCTCCCCTTCTCGCGACCCGCCGACATCTTAATTTTGACCGCCTTTGCGCTATTTGTCACCATATTGCTTTGCCCCTTAAATTCTTGCTAAAATAGCTCCAGCCCATCATCGTCCTCATTCGCCGCCAGCTCATCGTTGCCTATCATCCCCTTCCCAAACAAATCCACATCGCCCTCCCCTTGCGACTCTGAAAACGCTGTATGGATGCTGTGCTCGCTCTCCATCGTATATAACGAACGTAAACGCTCCAAATCCGAAGACACCATCCCATCCGCCACCTCCGACTTAATCCGCACACTCAGCGCGTTGAGTCCGGCGATAATATCATCTATCACCCGCTCAAAAAAATCGTAGTACCGAATCCCCTCCAACGCCTGATGCGTATCGTGCGACACCTTATCGCTCATCGTCTGGATACGCCCCAGCAGCTCTGTGCTCTCCCGCTCCGTCTGCGCCAGGCTCAGCGCTATCATGTGCATCCGATCCGCTCCCTCGCTAAAGCCTTTCCACAGCGGCATCTCTCCCTCCAACTGCGATTGATAGCTTTCTAACTCTGCGCAGCACTTCGAAAAAGTTTCTATCCCCACATCCACTGTGGCCTGGAATGACTCTAGATCCTCTAGCACCGAGGCCATCTGCCCCAGCATATCGCTCAGATTACCGCCCGAATCAGAACTCTGTAGCAACGTGGCATGGAATTCCCGCGCCGCAACGCACAGCGACCTGTAGCGCGCGCTCCGCTCGTCGGCATGCCCAAGCACTCTGCGCATCACAGTGGTCATCTCTTCAAGGTCGGAACGCAGGGTCGGAACGCAGCCCGAAAGCTCCGCCAACGTTTTGCCGCTCCGCTTCAGCCGATTCAGCAAATCTGTGATGGCCGTTGCGCTGCCGCTCTCCCCGCTTGCCTGCAGCGAGTCGTGGCACCGCTCCGAAATCTGCTCCATGTCGGCGGCAATATCTCGGAAATGCTTCGCGATCGTCTCTATGGCTGCCTGGTACTCCCGGTTGGTCGCCACCAGCTGCGCCGACTGCAACGCCGATATATCGCGTATCTGCACCAGCATCTTCACCCAATACTCCGAGTCGGTGTCGGGCTTAGCCTTCATGGCTTCCAGCTCCCCCATCAGCTCCTGGTGCGCCGACTGGATGTGCTCCATCTTCTGCCGGATAATATCCTGGTACTGTAGGTTGGTTATAATTCCCGCGATGCTCTTGGAGCAGCTATCCGTTTTGCTCGTTATCTGTGGGATACGCATCTGCGACTCCTCATGCTTCTCCGCGAAGAGAATCAGCCCATAGTGGACATCTTCAATTACGCTCTCCACACCGTGCACCGTCGAGTCGCGCAGATGCGTCACCTCGGCCTGCACCTCATCCAACCGCTGCGAAAAATGCTGTAGATTCTTTATGGAGCGCAGCGAGAGGGTCACAAACTCGTCTACCGCGCCCACCAGCGCATCCATTTTTGCTTCGTCAACCCCTGTCTCAACCAGCTTCGCCTTATACCCCAACGATATATTGGCTAGCAGGAGCCCGAGCGTGCTCCCATTTTGCGATAGATTTCTAAAGGGAAGATATAGCGCCGTGGCCGTTTTTCGCACCGTAGACATCACCGCTAGGCTTCCGTCCATGAGCTTTGACAGCTGCTGCTGGCTGCGCACCAACGACTCGTAGAAATCCTCCAGTTCGGCTATCAGCTTCCTATTGGCACCCTCGGAAAAGAGCAGGAACAGTGCGCCCGCGCTGGTTGATATCCCCTTTGCCTCCTTGTAGAAGCCTTTGAACTTAGCGTTCAGCCCCAAGAAATCGTCCGAAGAGCAGCGATGCAGCTCCAATATCTGCTCATCGACATGGTTAAACAGCGCAACAATCTCATCAATTGAGAAATCCCCTGCTGCTCCCACTTTTACCTCTGTTTCCGACACGCTCGCTTGCCTACCTTTCGTTTGTTCACCCTTCCGCACACTCCTCCCTCCCCAAACCCTAACGAAGGTTACACCTTTTTAGTTGCGTTTTCCTGGAGAATACGCCCCGTCTTTCCATATCATTGTAACTTTTGTTACAACGCCTTGCGCTGTCTATCCAAAACAGCGGGGCTACCACACTCTCTCCGCTATTTTGCATTTCCACGTAGCCTTCCACTCCCGGGCACCCTGCACTTCCTTCGCACCCTCTTCGCATCAAATTCGGATTTCTCCGGAGAAATCCGAATTTGATGCGAATTTGAACCGAGTTTGGTGCGAACGATCTTGGAGCAATGGGTAGAAGTCAATTCATGCGAGAACGGACACATGGTACCGTAATGCAGCCACGCCCGTAGAACGGACTTTGAATAGCCAAGGGGCTTCTGGCCGCTGGATTTTTGCCTGAAAGGCTGACCCTGATGGCCCTTCGCCGCATTAAATGGTAAACGCACCGTAGCGAAGCGCAACGATTGCAAAAAAAAGGCGGGGCAATGGCCCCGCCTTTTTCTATCCTTTTACGGCTCTCTACTATTTTCCCGTCACCAAACGGAAAAGCCTAGCTAACGCTCCACTGCGAACGGTATCACCCGGGTCGTTCCCTCAGCCTCTACCCGCAGCAGGTACATACCCTCTGCCAGCCCCTCCACCGCGATGCGCACCGTTGCCTCGCCCGCAACGTTGTCATGACGCAGCAACGTAGCTCCGCCCAACGAAACCACAGACATGCGCTCCACGGCTTCCGCATGCTCCACGAGAAGAATCGTCTTTGCAGGGTTCGGTCGCAGCGTCACCTCTCTCAGTACCAACGACTCTACAGGGGTTGACCCCGGCTCTAGCATCACCTCTTGCGTTGCATCGCCATTGAGCGTCACAGCCCCCTTGGCCTCCTTGTAGCCTTCCTTGCTCACCGTATAGCTGTACTGATTGCCAATCGCTAGTTTCTCAAACTTCGCCACGCCATCCGCGCCGGTCACCTGCGGGTCGGCCACGCCGTCCACCATCACCTTTGCGCCCTGCACCGCGCCAGCCGCCTCCTTCACCACGAACGTAAGGGTGGCCGTCTGAGGCTGCGGCATCTCCTTCTCCAGCGTCACCTCTTGCGTTGCATCGCCATCAAGCTTCACAGCCCCCTTGGCCTCCTTGTAGCCTTCCTTGCTCACCGTGTAGCTGTACTGATTGCCAATCGCTAGCTTCTCAAACTTCGCCACGCCGTCCGCGTCGGTCATCTGCGGGTCTGGCACGCCGTCCACCATCACCTTTGCGCCCTGCACCGCGCCAGCCGCCTCCTTCACCACGAACGTAAGGGTGGCCGTCTTAGGCTGTACTGTGTAGGTCACCGTCACCTTCACATCGTCGGATACCACGTACACTCCATCAGCACCTAACGTTGCCCCCTCCACCTGCACGCTCGCATCGTAGCCTTTAACGCTCTTCGCCTCCACCGCTATCTGCTGACCCGCATACACCTTTTGGAGCTCCTCTTGTGTTGTAGCATCCGTCACCGTTGCTCCCCCCTCTTCAAAGGCAGACCCATCCGCCAGCACGCTCAGCACTTCCAGCTTGCAGGTTTTGGCGTAGTGCGCAGTAACCTCAATGTTCTCTTGCACAGCCTTGTCGGTACGCGGATTATCTGTACTTCCATCGCTCCACTTCACGAAACGGTAGCCAGCGTTGGCAACTGCCGTAATGGGGACGCCATTGCTTCCCTCTTTCACCTTCTGAAAGTTCAACCCCCGGAGCGTTCCCTCGGAGCTGCTAGTGTAGACAAGCGTGAAGGTTTTACTATCCTTCAAGAAGAGTGCCGTATAGCGTCCGTTGGCGTTGTCCCTCCTTGCCTTCTCCTTCTTTAGGTCGTCCCACCTATCAAATCTGTAGCCACCATCTGGCACCGCCGTCACCTCATCGCCTAACGTGCCAGGCACTGTGGTAACCGTTAACTCCTTGGCTGCTGCGCTTGGGTCATCAGGCTTAGTGGTTACCTTGCCACCCTCGCCCGCCACATAAACGATTGTAGCCTTGCCCTTGACACCTACAGAGATGTTATCTACGGCTATGCCATCATCCCAGCCAGCTCTATATACCCATCTGAGCTGCACATACTCCTTACCAACCAGCTGGGACATCTCTAGTCCCTCCTTCACAGGCGTACCTTTCGGAGTCCCTCCGTACTTCTTCAACGTTTTCCACGCCGTCACGCTCTCCTCGGTTCTATACTCAAGCTGAGCCTGCACTCTTGATGCAGCGTATACAGAAAGATAGAAAGTGAAAGAGATCTCTAGATCTCCGTCCAAATTCGCAATGGCAATCCAAGGTGTCAGTAGGCCTGCATCTGTTTTAGCAGCAAAATCAGGCGCATCGTTACAATTGACGTAGGCGCATCGCCCCGTATTGGTGTTATAGCGCTTATCCTTACCAACCCTCCACAAAGCATATTTCGTAGATGTTGAATAGTTCTCCACCAGCCAGGCGAAGGGCAGTAATGTTGACTGCTCAAAGTTTTCAACCAAGGGCAGCGCAAACGCTTTGTAGAACTTTGCCTCTACCGAACGATCTCCTGTCGGGGTGTCTTTACGCTTTAACGTTGAAACGCCATCGCTCCAACCCGCGAAGAAGTACCCGGCCTTCGCCCTCACCTCCACTTCAGTCCCTGCCTGTCCTGGTGTCACCTTTTGGCTCTTCTTCGCAGTGCTGCCGTCGGCAAACTCACCTCCCTCAGCCACTGCGTACTCCAGCGCATAGGTTATCGGCTCAAAGCTCGCCGTGTGGACAGCATCAGCCTGTACTTCGCTATCCTGCCGCTCGGCTGCGGTGTTTCCGTCCTCCCACTTGGCAAAACGATACCCTTGCTTCGGCACCGCCACCACCTTTTCACCCGTGCCGCCCTTCGGCAAACGCTGCTTCGCCGCACCGAGACCTATCATGCCATTACCGTCCGTCTCGTAAGCTAGCAGCACCTCCAACTTCTTAAGCTCTACCTTCACCTCTTGGTCTACATCTGCCACTGTCACCTTGCCCGTTCCAACGGCGTAGCCATCCATCACTACGCTGTAGCTGTAGGCCGCAGGCGCAAGAGTCACGCTGACCTTTCCCTCGCTTCCAGTGCCCAGCGTCATCCCCTGAATTTCCACCTTTGCCCCCACCAATGCAGCACCGCCACTGACATCCACCACCACGAAGGTTACCCGTTTATTCTTCAACGATGGCTTCACCACCAGCTTACCACTCGCCAGCGTCACCACATAGTTTCCATCGGCATAGGGATCCGTGTAATGCAACGGTTTTACCTCGTACTCTCCCTCGCCTAGCGTTCCCACAGCGGGGGTCCACACTGTCGCAGCATCCCTATAGATTGCATACTCTATCGGCTGGAACATCAGTTCCTTCTCGTTGAACTGCAAGCCTTCAAATTCTAACTCCACGGAGGGAGCCTCGCCCCCCTCCTCCATCTCCATCGCGCTCGGGCGAACCGTCAGCGCAGCGGGAGTCACTTTTACCTTACGGCTCACTGGCGCAGCCGCAGCGTACACCCCAGAGGCTGCGGCTAGGGCCGTAATCTCCGTTTCACCAACTCCGCCTATTCGCAGCCTTCCCTCGCCGTCAATTGTCACCACATGCTCATCCTTCGATCGGTACACTATCGGCACGCCAGGCGCGCTGCTCTTGGCATCCATCTGCACAGTGGTGGCAGCAAAGACATAGCTCAAATCGCTCGTTTCCCACTGGATTGTTTGTGGTTTCTCTATCTGCACCGTATAGAGTTGGAAATCCCTCTGGTTCTCCGCCAATACCTTCACTATAGCAGGCTCCGTCAGGTCTATCACAAGCTTACCCCCCTGCCCGACCGCTTGGTCTTTATAGTGAACGGTTGCCGCTGGCGATAGCTCCTCGAGTTCAAGCACGCACTTACACACATCGGCAAACGACCCTGCCGTTACCTCTTCTACACCCTCCAAGCGTATCGTTTGTCCAGGGTTTACAACCCGTACATCGCCCTTTAATCCATTGTTGTCAGCAGCCAAGAGATTTACTTTGACTATCTTAGTCCCATCCTGCTTGTCAAGAACGAGACGCACCTTCACATCCTGCTGCATTGTAACGCCAAACATCGTAACGGATGCCCTCAGCTCTATCTCGTTGGATGCATTACTGAAATCAAACTCAGTGTTTGCATCCACCTCTGCTCCATTGTACTCCAGTTTTGTATCCGGCCATAGCGTTACAATCTGTCCCTTCAGAGGCTTCGTAGCATCATAGCCATGCGGCATGAGGAAGGATATCGCCCCATCGTCTTCAAGCTTTGACGGTATCACCTGCCCCTCAAAACTCACACCTCCCACCAACCGATCAGCAAGATTTACCCATATATTCTCATCTTGACTACCAACCCGATCGCTCACGAGCTTCGCCAAGTCGCTTCCCGAAGCGATATAGCCATACGCCCCTTCGTTCATCAAGTACTCCGCAATGCAACCACTCGGCAGCTTGCCCGACACGCCATCCCGAATGCTCTTACCCATCTGCGATGCAATTTGGCTCTCTGTCAGCACCTTATCCCACACCCGCATCATCTTAACCTGGCCATCAAGCTGCATCGCCTGCGTCAGATGGGCAAAGTCAGGTACCCAACCTCCCTGCTTTTTCCTCATGGGCACCGCCTTGCCATCGATATACACCTTGACTATTGTTGATTTTGAAATAAAAAAGCCAACGGTTTCAAAGGTAATGGCCACATGATGGAACTGCCCCGGCATAAGCATCCCGGCTTCAGTTACATCGAGCTGACTATCCCCCGACAATACCGCCACCGCATTATTGGGTAAATCCCCTGTATTAGCAGTAGCAACCACGAGCAACCCATCTGCCTTGAATAGCAATGCGTTCTGTTGCTTTCTAAGGAAGAACCAACCCTCCAGCGTTGCTTTATTGTTATATTTGAATGTAATCGGTGCATAATCCACGCATTCCCCCTTCACCCGCTTGAAGTCCAATGCGTAGAGCTTATCCGTGGCCTGCTCCGGGAGCGACACCACCCTCTGTTCCACAGTGTTGTTCTCCATTACCCCATCGTCAGGGAGCTGCACCATGAGCTGGTACTCCTTGCCCACCTCGCTCAAATCAACCTTCTCAGAAAAAGTATACAACAAGCTACCATCAAATGGTGGTATCGTTTGCGTCACTGTCTCCTTTACCTTTTCCTCCCCATTCACTAGAAGCTTTATTTCAAAATTACTCGCGGCGGCATGGCCATGGTTATCAATGGTAAGCGACACCTCCTGCTTGCCAAGATTTTCGCCCGACGCAATCTTGGTAAATAAACGCACACCTAAATCGTTCACCGCAGGATTTGCGCCCTCCTTAATAACCGCTGTAATATCCACGGCACGTCCCCACGGTAATTTCTCTCCCTTAATAAATTGGTCTCGCTCAGTCTCTCCCCCTGGGAGTACCGCAATACGCATGCGCCGTTCACCGGGCTGCTGCCCTGTTAGGTCAATTTCAAGGGGGAACTCTGTCTTACCCTTCTCCAGTGCAACCGAGTAGTACTCCGGGGCTACGTTTTTAAGCTCACCATCGCTCTCGTCCACGTCAATCCAAACATGGAGCGTAGCCGGTAAATTCTCCTCCTTCACCTCTTTCTGCAACAACACATGTAGAGGATTCACGGTTCCTGTGTAAAAAGTAAGCTTCTTGTCCATATGGTAGGTAAGCTCCGTATCGTTGGTAACGCCCAAGAAATTCACCTTGCTCGGTGCCACATCTGCTTTCAGCAGACCTTGATTCCTGGAGTCATTCAACGTTCCACCGTACCAAAACTTATCGTTTCGAATGGTAACCTTCTGCTTATTATCCGACAAATCTGTATCGGAACCATACACTGTCACAGAAATCGTCCCCAGCCACGGATAGGGAACTTTCACCTTACTTGGGATGGTAAACTCCAACTCTTGATTAGCAGCTATTGATGGGATTTCAAAGCGCACCGGCTCCTTCTCCCCTTCAATCTTCATCTCACCGTCAACTTTTGTCTGCTGAACCCCGGTATGATTCTTCATCTTTATCTTAATCTCGGCTTCTCCCTTAGGGTAGTGACTTGCCACCGTAATAGGTGCTAATGTGAGGTAGTTCATCTTAGGCACTTCCTGCACTGTCGCCTTCCAGCCCCTTTTCTTCGATGCATCTCCCCCTTTTTCCGCAAGAAATACCATGTATATACCTCCATCCTTCGCCTGAGAGAGAATAGTGAAGGGCGTTCCGTCTCCCTCCCCCATCAATTCGTGCGACACCGTAGCACCTTTATAGTTGAACGGAGACATCAAGTCGGTAGCATAGAGCTTCAGAAGATCTTTCTGGCCGAACCCCCATTCGCTAAAGGTAATCTGCACCGTTTTGGTGGGGTCTTTAGGAATAAAATGCACCGAAGCCATCTGCAGACCGCTGTAGCCTCGGAGCAATCCGCCCATGTCGGCACACACCATTGCGCCATCCACCTGCACCTCCACTTTAGGATCATCCGGGAGCGGACCCAATATAGTCTCTCGCATCACCGTCTCGGGGTGTGCGTAAATCGCCCCCATATTGTAAACCTCTATGCTCGCCGAATTATTTCGGGGATGTTTATCCCCTTCCACCGTGGCCCTCACCTCAACCTTGAAAATATGCCCATCGGCCTCATCGGTTGAAAAATCAACCGGGATGGTTATCTCTCGCTCCTCGTAGGGTTTCAGATCCTTCACCACGGCACTCGCCGCCACCTTGCCATCAAGCAGCACCACCACCGGCACGCTCTCCACAGCCTTCTCCGAGCCGCTATACACCAACACCGGCAGTGCCTCAACCCCCATATTAACCTTTGGGGGCACAGCTTTCTCGCTCACATACAGCCCAACCTCTGGCTCCTGCGTTGCCTCAAGAATAGAGAACCCTAAAAGGATTAAGGCGCAGTCCTTCTCATGGCAAGCGTACTGCAATTCCAGCTGCACATCGGCCTGGCCTGCGTAATCGCGCAGGTCCCAATACATCTCCGCAACTTTGCCCGTAGCGGCGTAGGAATCCTGCCCCATAGTGAGCTTCACCAGATTCCCATTAGCCCTTAGCCGCATCTGTGCTCCATTTTCCTTCTTGGTTTGCGACATCAACCCTATGGCGCGGAACACCAAATGCGTTCCCGCAGCAACACCGCTCAAATCCATTTTGCAAACCCTGACAGAAAGCACATTGGCGGGATCCTCAAATAGGGCTTTCCCCGATCCAATCCTCACCCGCGCAGCCACCATTCTTGACCCCAACGGCAGTCCCACCGAGGCTGGTGTCTCTCCGTACTGTAGACTCAGACTCGCCCCCGCATCTATTGTCCCTCCTACAAGCGGGAGGGTAACGAAGGTCTCTTCATACGGCAAATCGGCTGCCGCCACCGTTACCGGGGTCGGCTGCGCTACCAGCACCCCCAGCGAGCGCGGACCATACTGTCCATCCCCCATCTTCACCGCCACTGCATACACATTGCGACCTCCTATCTCTATTTGGTTCGACGGTATTGCATATTCCGCGGTAGCTGATTCCGCTATCTCTTTCCAAGTTCCCGCTGGCACATCGGCTTTCATCACTGCGTACTGTGTCGCCCCTTCGACCACGTCCCACGTCAGCTTCCAGCTATCCAATGAGCACATTGTAGCACTGTACTTCAAATTCTGCGGCTGCCCTGCGATAATGAATGGATGCGCATTCACCAATACGTTGCCTTTGGAGTCGCTCAAACGAATCCTTGCGTCCCGCGTGGTTTTGGCATCCTTAGGTAGGGGCATGAAGGAAGCGTATAGCGAACTCACCTTCCCCATGTACTTATAGCTACTCCCCCCATCGTAAGAGATTTCAGCCTTCGTCTCGCCCTCAAGGTTATCTGCCCGTAGCAATATCTTTTCTCCGGGCGAGAAGAGCTCTCCCCCCACGGGGCTCAGCAGCACAGGGTCGCCATACTCAAAATACCACGTTAGCGTATAGCCTTGCTTCTCCCCCTCCTTAATCTTATCGTGCCCGCCTACCGTCACAATTGCATCACCCGCCGCAGGGAGGTCTACCACCACCTGCTCAATATTATTAATGGCATCAACGCCCCGTGTTGCTTTGGCCGCGGGCTGCGTAGGGTCAAGCACCCAGGGCTGCACAGCAGTTCCGCCCACGAGCACCGAGAGGTCAAGGTCGTTTATAAGTGCAGGAGCCCCATAGGCATACTCCTTGTCAATGGCTGGGTCAATCCAGGTGAGCATCACGCGCAGCTGCTTCACCCCTGCGGGTACCGCTATCTTGAAGGGAGCTACTGGCGTTCCATTCACCACAGTATCATTCTTATACCACCCATTCTCTATCACCTTCACGGCGGCGGTTGCATTCACTATGCCATACCCATACTGATAATCGGGACCCTCGTTCCCCTTATCGTCAGCCGTGTTAGCCAAAACCCCTTTCACGAGGGCAGAGTTCATATGCTGCCCTCCATTCAGTTGATGGTAACGCTCCGTGAGCAACGCAGTCAGCCCCGTCACAATCGGGCACGCCATAGAGGTGCCATTCATTGCTTCATAGCCATTATTGGCCACCGTAGAGAGCGTGGCTACCCCCTTGGCGGATACAGTTGGAATTAAACGCCCATCATCCATAGGGCCCCAGCTTGAGAATGTCGACATTTTCCCATTCGCATCGACCGCCCCGACGTATATCGCATTCTTTGACCGGCACGTTGACGATCCGTAATCCTTACCGCACTCCCCTTGATCGTTGCCAGCCGCATACACATGCGTCATATCCGGATACCACTCCGAAAGGAGGTCTGTGTTGAAAGCGCCAACAAACGAGTAAGACAACTTTTCGTAGTGTGCACACAGACGCCTCATATGGTACCCATACGAGTTCGAGGTGAGGGCTATGTTGTACTTCTGATATAATTCCTGCACCTCCTCGGCCACCATTAGCCCATTGCTCTGCATACCAAAGTTCATTGCGTACAGCTCTACCGCCGGCGCAATGCCACGCGCCTTGGCATTTAGCAACCCCGCACCCGCTATCGTACCCGCGGTATGAATACCATGACCTTCTGACTCCTTAATGCTTGATTCAAACTCTAGCACATGGAGCCTGTTTCCAAAATCAACGTGGTTTTCCACATTGCCATCCCACAGCCCTACTCGCACCCCCCTGCCTGTCAGGCCGCGCCCTCCAAGCGACGATGGCACGCTTAGATAGCTACCACCGCCCAGCACTCGGCCATAATTATTGTTCAGCTCCTGCGGTGGATCCACTGGTTTCAAGCGGCGCACCCAAGGCTCCGCCGCAATACTATGAATTTCATCAAGAGGCCCCTCAACCTCGGCCTGGGCTAACCGATCTGAGAGTGACCGCAAGACGTAGCCATGTGAAGTGACATAGTCCTTTACAAAAGCTCCATCGACGTTAGAGAACCAACTAAGGGTCACAGCTACGCGTCCATTGCCCCGGTCTGCCCATGCTGGCACTCGCCCCGCCTCTAAAAGGGACGACACCTTCCACTCGGGGCGCATGGCTATAACTGATGTCGCGCTGTGCTTAGCAAAGTCGCTCGGCCGCTTCCCTTGCGCCACCTGCGCGTAGTAGGCATTGCCACCCACGTAGCCCTCTAGCACTACGCCTGCAGCCGCTAACTGCCGCAACGCCATTGCATCAGGTGCTTTCTTGAACTGCATCAGCACATTCACCTTTCCACCAGCCGGTGTAATCGCCGACAGCACATTCTGCGCACCTGCACGCGTGCGCTGCGTCACGTTCTGTTCGGGCACCACGGTGTACTGCCCGAACCGCACTGCCTCCTGCGCCAGGAGCGTACTAACGCTCGCAGCGAAGGCAAAGAGTAAAAGCAAACACTTTCTCATAAGTCTGCATTTTTACAGTTAAACATACAATCCTCTCTTGCAAGCAAAGGACGTATGTTTCTTTTGTATAACAAAATTTACAAGAAAAGTATTTTCTTCGCCGCTTACATTTAGCGAAATGAAATGAATTGTTAAAGTGTTAGATTAAGAGGAGGCACGCTAAGCTCAACCCTCTTCGCCGTGGCTTCCTAATGTCCGCAACGGAATCTCGGCACTCTTTCCGCTTTCCCTATACAGTTCGTAAAGCTTCTCTATGCGCTCCCTGTTCCCATCACGCCACTCTATGCTCTGCCCATACTCATCGTAGCTATCAAAAACGCCCCGCACGGTGTAGTAGTCCAGGCTCCGCTGCGGCTGCCATCCCTCCCTAGCGTCACTTGCCTCCACCAACACCACTAGGTTCGCCCCTTGCATCCAGTGCAGCAATCGATTCGTCAAGCGCAGCGGCAACGAATGCTTTTTTGATAGCTCCTCCGAGGTATATGCCGACTCCCCACTAACGAAGCGCTCCGCAATACTTATCATCAGCAGCAACGAAAGCTCCTTCATCTGCCGCGGCTTCAAATCGCTATACCTCCCCTCCGACTCGTACAGCTGCACATTCTGGATGGCGTACGATAGCTCCGCCCCGAAAAGTATCACCAACCAGCTCAGCTGCATCCACACCAACAGCAACGGAATCGCCGCCAAGCTACCGTATATAGCATTGTACTTTGAGACTCCCACCTGAAATGTGAAGTATCCCCACTGCAGCCCCACGAACCCGACTCCAGCCACAAGCCCCGCTATAGTCGCGGGTACCACCTTCACCTTGGCATTGGGCATCACAGCGTAAAGTAAACAGAAAACGAGCGTCACCAGCAAGCTCGGAAGGGTTCGCAGCATGAACAGCAGCATCGGGGATAGCGCATTGATAATCCCCGCCTCTTCCGAGGCCGCCTGCAGATGTGTTTTCAGCACCACGTTGGCGCTACTCGCTGCGATAAGCACTATGGGCAGCATGACAATCATCGATAGGTAGTCGCTGAAGCGCCGCAGCATGCTCCTCGACTCGCCCACCTGCCATATCGCGTTGAATGACTTCTCTATGTTGGTAAACACCTTCACTACCGTCCAAAACAGCACCGCTACGCCCACCCCCGCCACCACGCCTCGCCCCGTGCGGGCCAACAGCCGGTCGGCAAAGCCTATAATTCTATCAACCAGATCGGGGTAGTCGGCAAGCTGTTCACTAACCACTCTATGCAAAGCCTCCTCAAGCCCAAAGCCTCTAGCCAACCCGAAGGCCAATGCCACCATCGGCACGAGCGACATCAGCGTGTAGTACGTCAACGCCGACGCACGCACCTGCACGCTGTTTTCCAGGCTCCTACGCACTGCTATTAGCACTATCCGCAGCGCACGCACCACCGGCCACTGCCGCCCCGAAAGGTCTCCCTTCTGGAGCGTCCACAAATCGTCCTCCACGAAACGCATCCACCACGCCCACATCCGCCGAATGCGCGCCGCAAAACCTACCCGCTTGCCTTTTTTCTCCTTTTCTTTGTCTTCAACCACTCTCTTAACCCCCCAACTGCATTTTCCCCTCCGCTACAAATCCTTTGTGCAGCGCATTAACGCCCTGCTAAAACTCATCTACCCTCTACAGTTACAGTCTGCATCCTCACCAACGTAACCTCGCCCTCAAAAATCTTCCTCTATTTTTTCCGTAGTACTGCCTTCACGCTCTCCACCACACGCCCCAAATCATCATCCGTCAGGAGCGGGCCAGAGGGTAAGCAAAGTCCCCTCGAGAACAACCCCCACGCCACATCCCCGCCGTAGTAGCTGCACTCTTTGAACACCGGCTGCCTATGCAGCGGCTTCCATAGTAACCGCGTCTCTATATTCTCTCGCTCCAACGCCTCCCGGACCACGTTGGGCGTAGGCTTGTATACCTTCGGATCGATGAGTATCGTGGTCAACCAGAAGTTGCTGCTGCACCCCTCCGAAGGGTTGTCCATCACCTTTATCCCCTCCACGTGGCTAAAAGCCTCCTGGTAAAAGGCGCGATTCGCCCTACGCTTAGCGATATGCTCCGCCACCACCTCCATCTGCCCGCGCCCGATGCCCGCTGAGATGTTGCTCATCCGGTAATTATACCCAATCTTTTCATGCTGGTAGTACGGTGCCTTCTCCCGCGCTTGCGTGGCGTAGAAACGCGCCCGAACCTTTTCCTCCTCCGTGCGGCACACTAACGCTCCGCCCCCAGAGGTCGTTATCATCTTGTTACCATTGAAGCTCAGCGCCCCGAACGCCCCGAACGTTCCGCACTTCCTCCCTTTATACTCCGACCCCATCGCCTCGGCGGCATCCTCAACCACAGCTATTCCATACCGCTCCGCGATTGCCAAAATCTCATCAATCTTCGCGGGCATGCCGTAAAGATGCACGGGGATAATAGCCTTCGGAGGCTTGCCAACCGCCTTGATGCGCCCCTCTATTGCCTCCTCCAGCAACATCGGATCCATATTCCAAGTATCAGCCTCGCTATCCACAAACACCGGCCTTGCACCTTGGTACGCTATCGGGTTAGCGCTCGCCGAAAAGGTAAATGATTGGCATATCACCTCATCGCCTGCCTCTACCCCGGCCAGCACCAGCCCGAGATGTATTGCTGCGGTGCCCGCGCTGAGTGCCGTAACGTAGTGTTCCCCACCTAAAAAGTGCTGCAGATCCTCCTCAAACGCATCCACATTCGGCCCTAGAGGAACCACCCAATTCGTGTCAAACGCTTCCTGTATGTACTTCTGCTCTCCACCGCCCATGTGGGCCAGCGATAAGTATATCCTTTCTCCACCCATTTTGCTCATTCCTCGTAGTAATTCGGGGGCAAAGGTACAATTCCTACAGTCATTAATATGATTAATACATCCCCCCAGAACGTACGGTTATGGTAGTACTCCCGATTGATGCGAATTTTATCTGGGTATAGCACCTCATCATTGTACGCCTGAGGGTTTGCCACCCCCGCCAATACTACCTCCTCATCACGGTACTTCAACGATGCAGGGCCCGTGATGCCAGGGCGCAGCTCCAGTATCACTCTGTCCGCTCCCCGCAGCCTGTCTGCGTAGCCCGGCACGTCGGGCCGCGGCCCCACGAAGCTCATCTCCCCCTTCAGAACGTTCCACAGCTCCGGCAGCTCGTCAAGCTTCCACTTTCGCAGCTTTGCCCCGAGCGGCGTTATCCTCGCTTCCCCAGCCACCGATACAGAACTCGCATCGCTTCCCACCTGCATGCTCCTAAATTTCACCATCGTGAACAGCTCCCCATGCCGACCCACCCGCTGCTGCCGATAAAAGATGGGGCCGCCCGGCATGCGCAGCTTTATTAAAAATGCGAATTCTGCTTAAAGCACAGTTTGATGCATCTCCGCGTTCCCGTTCGCGAGGTGAATCTTGGGCTTGTTGGGGAGGAAGCTGTAGGCGATCAGGCCGCTGCATAGGTTGCCCACGAAGCTGGGAAAGCTCCTGTGCCGCATGTGCTCAATTTGGCAGACGTACTTCAGCATCCCGATGACGGTCTCCACCCCGATGCTCTGGCGCAGCAGGAGCTTGTCCTGGACCTCCATCACCCGGTTCTTCATGTTCCGTTTAATCCGGGTGACCAGCCGGATTCCCTTCGCTAGAAGCCGCTCGGAGAGGCCCCCGCGAAATGTACCCCTTATCGCCGACCGGCCGACCGAAGAGCTTCCGGGTGAAGGCCTCGCAGGCCAGCGGGGCCCAGTCATTGGTGTTGCCAGGGGTGAGCCCGGCCTAAATGATCTCCCCGCCGCGTTGACGGCGTGGTGCAGCTTGGACCCGTGCATCCAGCCCATGGTGCCCCAGCCGTGCGCCGCCAGGCCCCGCATGGTGCAGTGCTGCCGCTCGCTTGGAGTGGCAAGCCGCCAGCGGGGTAGAGTCCACGATGGAGACGTCGGTGCACCGGCCCTGGGCGCAGACGCGCAGGAAGAGCAGCAGCTTGGGGAGCACCTGCTGCTGCCGCGCCTCGAAGCGGCTGCAGGAGAGCACCCGAGGGAAATCCGTTCGGCCGCACGTGCAGACCCACCCGAGGTAGAAGGCCTTCAGGGTCCGGCAGCCCGAGGTGTGAAATAGGACCAGGATGGTCATCATCTCGGTGTCCGACATCAGGCCGGCACCGCGGCGCGCACCCCTGCGGATCAGCTTGAGGCCATGCGCCTGCGGGGCTGCGTCAAAAAGTTTGGAGAACTCGTCGAGCGTGTAGTAGATTTCAACTATATTCGCATTCGGCATGGGCGACTGTTTGCTATTTTGCTGATTATCAGCTATAAATATACAAACAACCCCCTGCTTTACAAAGCGTAGAGCGTTGATTCTCGATGGGTTACGCTTGTTTTACATGCATTCTATTTTGCTTTAAGCCGAATTCGCGTGCCTTCAATGAGCGCCGTATCTGTTGCCTGTCCTTTTTCGACGAGTACACTCCTATCTCCATCGCCCAGTCACGCACCACATACCAAAAGCTCGTCTCCTCCCCGCAGTCAAAATCGTAAACATTCCTTACGTACAACGCACCCCACCCATAACCTCTACACAGGGCTACAGCCGCCTTCGCAGCTAGCAGCCTCGCCTCGGACAAATCTCCCCGACAATCTAAACCCAACTTAAAGCATCCATTTCTCCCTACGACCCTCTCGCGAATCCTTCCAGTAATCTAAAGAACCTCCACCTCCATCACGTAGTTCCGCTGCGCACCTAACCCCACAAGATTCTCCCCGCTCGCCCCTTCCTCTTGCGCCATGCGCTGAACGTACAAATTTAATCGGCCGTACCGCCGCCACAGCCACGAATCATACGTCGGTTCCCAGTAGCCTACAGCCTCTTCTGAAAGTATTACTTTCTTAAAAGGGCCTTGACCACATCGACCATAGTAGACGCTAGGTCGGAAACCATCCTCAGCATCCCTGCAAAAAACGAAACAAAACCCTCTACTTGCCACTATCAATGGCCTAGAAATTGGTATCCCTCTCGTACCCCCTGCTCCATCGAGACGAAAATCTACCCTCCGCCTCGATATGCAGTAGTCTCTCCACCTTGCGCCTTTCCTCCTCAGCACATGGTACTGCACCACGCTATCCTCTACGCCCCGGTAATACGTTGCGAGAAAAACCCTCCTTCAGTATCGCAAGCCATCGTCCCTTGGTTGATAAGTGTTTGCGAAGGTCCCACTTTGGCTATCGCATCGGCAGTCGCGTAGGTTATCGGGAGCGAGTATGCGTCACCCCCAGCCCTACGCCAACTACGCCCCCCATCCAACGAGTAAGCGTAGCATAAGTCATGGTTCGACCCCACGTCCCTTGTCCCTCGCCAGCACCACGTCAAATGCAGAACATCATGCGCATCTACACACATCTGCCAATAGGGGGTTAAGACCCCAAAAGTCTCTATCACAGCGTTGTTAATCCTCACCCATGCAGCCTGCCTAACGTCGTATCTATTGAGCACTAGGGCTGTACGATCTGCCGCTCCATTCCTGTATGTCAAGAGCAAATCTCCTCCTCTCAACCGGTAAAACTCAGGGTATGTAGACTCCGCCTCATCTCTACCCACCAGCTCTGCTTTTCGCAGGTTCAAACTGCCCGGGGCTTCGCTAACATAGTACTGAAGCGGACTACAGTGGCAGCCAAAAGCAACATGTAGCAACCCACGCCCATCTACCGCCATACTTATACTATTATGCGCATCTGACGCTCCGCCTGAGATGTTTGTCTTCTTCAACTCCCATTCTCGCCGCCCCAATAGACGCTTTCCTACCACAATTTGCCCCGCGTTGTCGTAATACGCAACGTATTGCCACGTACCATCGCCCGCCAAAGGATCTCTACGGAATATCGGGCTATTAACCGAATTCTTTGCCCAACCGCTATCTATACTCACCTGCTGTACAGTAAACCGCTTCAATTCAGGGTTCCTCAAGCTGCAACCCTGCAACGATAGCAACAGTGCAATAGCTGCAATCAGGCAAATACACCCTCTACCTGCCATCATCTTGTCGCTTTTCGCTGCACGCTCAAGCCCATATAGCACCCGCCACGAACGCAAGGCATGTTCGTTTTCTTGTATCTGCGCGATGGACATCGACCCATCCTCTTTATGCAGTACGCTAATGCCAGGTCGATATTCTATTCGAACTCCATGCTGCCTCGCCAATCTCGCCAAATGCACCTCCTCGCAAAAAAGAAACATCCGCTCATCAAAAAGCGGCACCTCCAGCTGGTCCAAAGCTTCTCTCCCTATTATTAAGAAAGCACCATGGGCTGCAGCCACTCTGTAGCTCTCCCGACGAGAAATTCTCGTCATTAGCAAGAAGCCCTCGCGCAGCAGTTTATTCATGATTACCGCAGCCCACATCCATACCGCCTTGCCACTCTTTGCATAGCGGCCAAAGAACCACTCTCCCAAACGATTCCGCACCGCATAGTAGGGGTTCTGCTCTTTCCCACTCAGTGTTACTATGCGCGGCGCGACAATCCTATCCCTCAGCTCTCGCATATCGGGACTATGCCACTGCCCAACCTCAACATCAGGGTTTGAAATGACAAGCGCATCGAAGTCGTAATGCATTAAAGCGTACGCAATCCCTGCATTATTGCCCGCCCCATAACCCTTGTTCTCAACATTCAAAAAATCTGCGCCATTGCTCCTCGCTATTTGCTCCATCTTCTCCTTAGTCATCTCGTCGTAGTAACTATTTACCACCACGACGCGACCATCCGGTCCGCCCAAATGGGCAAAAAACAACTCCAAATCCTCCGTATTCCTATAGGTTAAAACCACGTAAACTAATGGAACATACATAGCTCTACTTTCGTTTTTCTATAACACCGCCCATGAAGTACACCCTCTATCTTGCCCACGCAACTCATCGGTCAATAAAAAAGCCTTGCCCAATCGGATCGCAGCTACACCCTCTAGCAACTCGCGCAACCGCATACCCTTTCAACCTTCCTCCGACCAAGCAGAAGGAGTATTACGCCAAACAAGAGCAATGCAGCGATAACGCTGTTGTAAGACCACGGCGACGTAATGAAAGAGTATAGACCATACTGCAACAAAGCCGTATAAACCACAACCCCAAAAGATCGCGTTATCCTCCACCCCATTCTGGGCAAGCGTCTCCCCGCTATGCTAACAAACAGGCACACTAAGAAGGCTACGAGCAATGATCCAAGCACCGTAAAATCTTCTACCAACGGCCTAAATGCAGAATACACATTGCTGCCAAATTCCAGCCCCCCTCCTCGATTTGAGAAATATTTCCATTCTGTGTAAATCCCAGTATGCCTTGGCTGAATGCCAAGCGCTGAGGATGGTCCTAAAAATGTTTTTGAACCATATCCCAAATTTTGGTAGTCTAAATCACCACCGGCTAAAACGGCATCAAAACACGCCGCATGTGCTATTTGATAATCAACTATCAATTGCACGGCTTCCTCTCCTTGCAGGTATTCACTCTGCTTGCCATATCGAAGCGCAAAGGAGAAGCCGAACAACAAAACGACACTTAAACCCAAAAGGGCAACCTTTAGCAAGTTTCGCCTAGTCAGCTTCAGCTTTCGATTGCACACCACCGAGCTGGAAACATATGATGCAATAAAAAGCGTTAACGCAAAGATGAGAACCGACTTCTTGTTTGCAACCATAGTCAGTAGCAATGCCGGCACAAAGGAAAGTACTCCCACTAGCACCCGCCTTCGATGACCATGGAATATGAACCCGCCTAAAAGGGGGGACAGATAGATTGCAGTTAAGGAGATTGGGTTTACAGCGTCCCCTCCTTCAGCTAGACAGTCGTAGAAATACCCAGACATCTTATAGAATCGCTCGAACGAGAACAAACTGTACACCTGGAAGCCATTCCGCCACATTAGCTGAAAGACTCCAAATATGCCTAGACTACAAGTGATCAGCAACGTCACGAAAATCGCTTGAACCTTGTAGTATCCACTCAATGGCACATCATCCCCAAACTCCTCAGGATTTGCATCAAACACTGATGCTATACGCCCGCCCAGCACGTTAAGAAGAATCAAAACACTCACATACAGAAATGCATAACCAGACAACCCCCCAGGAATGCCTATCACGATATGCGCAATAAGGAGCGATGGGCACCACACATACGACATAAGCCGGGCTATATCGTACGGTTTAGTCATCCTCCAAGTGAAGAAAAATAGCACCACTACGCAGCAGCAAATCGCAAGGTCTATCACTCTACTCTCCCTCTTTTCTTCGTCCGATTCCTATCTGTTCAACTCCTTCCATGCGCCCTCATTCAAACATAGGCCACCCATCAAAGACAACAGCCCGCGGCATCAACTTCGCAATGTCCCAATCGGGCATACGGTACTCTTTCTCCACGACAACATGAAACTCGGCATCTGCCCCTTCCACCGTCTCAAAGATACTCTTAGCATAGCCCACTCGCACCATAAGCCCTTGCTCCGCCTTCTCTATCGCACCGCATGGCATACACCATTACCTCGCACACCGCCCCAACCTCTGTTATCTCCACACTGCTTCCCCAAGTTCAGCAACCGTAAAGGTAGACACTTTTCTCCACATGAAGAGGCTGATATGAAATGGATGCAATGTAGAACACACACTCCCACACAACCGAAACCTAGCAGCCCGCTTCTATAGGCTCTCCGAGGTGCAGCCTCACCCTTTACGTAGCACCCCCTTTACGTAGCACCCCCTTTACGCTCTCCACCACACGCCCCAAATCATCCTCCGTCAAGAGCGGTCCCGAGGGCAAGCAAAGTCCCCTCGAGAACAAGCCCCACGCCACATCCCCGCCGTAGTAGCTGCACTCCTTGAACACAGGCTGCCTATGCAGCGGTTTCCATAGCAACCGCGTCTCTATATTCTCCCGCTCCAACGCCTCCCGCACCTCGTTAGGCGTAGGCTTGTATACCTTCGGATCGATGAGTATCGTGGTTAACCAGAAGTTGCTGCTGCACGCTGCCGAAGGGTTGTCCATCACCTTTATTCCCTCCACGTGGCTAAAAGCCTCCTGGTAAAAGGCGTGATTCGCCCTTCGCTGAGCGATATGCTCCGCCACCACCTCCATCTGCCCGCGGCCGATGCCCGCTGAGATGTTGCTCATCCGGTAATTATACCCAATCTTTTCATGCTGGTAGTACGGTGCCTTCTCCCGCGCTTGCGTGGCGTAGAAACGCGCCCGAACCTTTTCCTCCTCCGTGCGGCACACTAACGCTCCGCCCCCAGAGGTCGTTATCATCTTGTTACCATTGAAGCTCAGCGCCCCGAACGCCCCGAACGTTCCGCACTTCCTCCCTTTATACTCCGACCCCATCGCCTCGGCGGCATCCTCAACCACAGCTATTCCATACCGCTCCGCGATTGCCAAAATCTCATCAATCTTCGCGGGCATGCCGTAAAGATGCACGGGGATAATAGCCTTCGGAGGCTTGCCAACCGCCTTGATGCGCCCCTCTATTGCCTCCTCCAGCAACATCGGATCCATATTCCAAGTATCAGCCTCGCTATCCACAAACACCGGCCTTGCACCTTGGTACGCTATCGGGTTAGCGCTCGCCGAAAAGGTAAATGATTGGCATATCACCTCATCGCCTGCCTCTACCCCGGCCAGCACCAGCCCGAGATGTATTGCTGCGGTGCCCGCGCTGAGTGCCGTAACGTAGTGTTCCCCACCTAAAAAGTGCTGCAGATCCTCCTCAAACGCATCCACATTCGGCCCTAGAGGAACCACCCAATTCGTGTCAAACGCTTCCTGTATGTACTTCTGCTCTCCACCGCCCATGTGGGCCAGCGATAAGTATATCCTTTCTCCACCCATTTTGCTCATTCCTCGTAGTAATTCGGGGGCAAAGGTACAATTCCTACAGTCATTAATATGATTAATACATCCCCCCAGAACGTACGGTTATGGTAGTACTCCCGATTGATGCGAATTTTATCTGGGTATAGCACCTCATCATTGTACGCCTGAGGGTTTGCCACCCCCGCCAATACTACCTCCTCATCACGGTACTTCAACGATGCAGGGCCCGTGATGCCAGGGCGCAGCTCCAGTATCACTCTGTCCGCTCCCCGCAGCCTGTCTGCGTAGCCCGGCACGTCGGGCCGCGGCCCCACGAAGCTCATCTCCCCCTTCAGAACGTTCCACAGCTCCGGCAGCTCGTCAAGCTTCCACTTTCGCAGCTTTGCCCCGAGCGGCGTTATCCTCGCTTCCCCAGCCACCGATACAGAACTCGCATCGCTTCCCACCTGCATGCTCCTAAATTTCACCATCGTGAACAGCTCCCCATGCCGACCCACCCGCTGCTGTCGATAAAAGATAGGGCCGCCCGGCATGCGTAGCTTGATTAAAAACGCTACTACGGCTAATACCGGCAGTAGCAAAACGAGCCCCAAAATCGAGAATACAATGTCAAATAGTCGCTTAGACATGATACCTACAGCCTCTTCCTTACCGCATTGAACGCATAGCCGCAAAAAGAAAAAACAGACCGCAGCAAACCCAAACCTTCTATCTCCCTATACACTCTCCACACATCTTTCGCAGCCTTCAACTTCTTCGAGGAGTTAGAACCCTGCACCAACCTATACGTTGCCAAATTCTCTCGCAGCCCCTTCGCTACACCCACCCTGCGAAGAATAAGCAACCACGTTGCCATATCTTGCGATGACCGTATGTTGGGCATTTGAAATTCTCCTACCTGCGCCCTATCCACCATCACTGTTAAACACCCTATCGCCGTATTACGAAGGTACTGGTTATATGTCAGCTGCATCGGCATCTTCAGACGCTTTCCCAAAAGCGCGCCCCGCTCGCTCATGAGCTCATAATCGGTATACGTAAACGCCGCGTTGGTCTTCTGCATAAACGCCAACTGCTGCTCTAGCTTCTTGGGCTTCCATAAATCATCGCTATCTAAAAACGCTACGTACCGTCCCGCCGCCAGGCCGAGGGAGTAGTTGCGCGCTATTGCTGCCCCGCCATTCTTTTCGAGCCTAAACGCTCTTACCCGCCCATCTTGCGCTGCGTATCGCTGCGCTATAGCATAAGAATCATCCGTGCTGCAATCGTCAGTAATCAGCAGCTCCCATCCCCCGTAGCTCTGCGCTAGCACCGACTCTATCGACTCGGCAATAAACGCCGATGCATTGTAGCTCGGCATTACGATAGATACCATCGGAAGTCCAAAATCTGCCCCATTCATATTTTCATGTCCCCCCCGAATAACGGAAACGGGCTAGTCACTATATCCTTTCTACAACCTTAAAGACTTTAGTCTTCCTATTCTGCCGCAAGTAGGCTACTCGCTTGAAACCTACTGCCTCTACCGCCCACAATGATGGGTGGTTATCATCCTCCACTATGGTCCAAAAATCGTTTCCTTGATTCTTTTTCATCGCATAGGCCATTAACAGCTTGAGATAGCCTCGCCGACGATACGCTTCTAGCGTATACGCAGGGCCCACATGCACATCCCCACGCCGCATAAACGGGAATTGGTACACTTGCCCCACGCAGTATACCCACGACACTATTCTCCCCCCGCTATGCACCTCGTACCGTTCCAACCGCCCTCCCGATAGTATCTGCCAAAACCAATCGTGTGGCGTCGCGTACGGCTTTCGTACAACCACCTCGCAGCATCCCTGCGCCTCTACGGCAGGCTCTCCTACCTTAGCAACCGCTCGCCGCCAATATAATACATCCCGCCCCATACCTACTGCGACATCTTTGCGTACTGCACCAACATCAGCAACGACCGTAAGTTGCTTCCTCGCGGCAGCAGCTTACGGAACGGATAAGCGCATGGCATAATCAAGTTGAATGGGAACCGAAACCACACCTTCAACCGGCAATACGCCTTTCGAAATCCCATTTTCTTGAGCAAAAACTCTTGCACATTAGAATGCTCTGTAACCGTCCGCGCCCCCGCTACTACATACCGCAATCCTCGTTCCTGCAAATAGTAGTTTGCTATCACATGATTCAACCCATATGTGGGGTAATGCTGCTTATACCTATAGCTCAACCGCTCCTGCTCCTCTACCGCCATCCATCCTACAATATAAACGCTTTCCCACATCGCTGCCTCTCCAGTCTCTGTAGAATACCCCACCCAAAACTCTACCCCTCGTGCATTCTGCTCGTGTAAAAAATCAGTGAAATCTGCCTCCGTTGCATGGACAAATCGCCTATTCCTCGGAAGCCTTTGCCAGTGTTCAAGCGACACCCTATACCCAACCCGCAGCATCTCAGTCAAATCCACCCTGCGAAATTCGTACGCTCGCAGCGATCGGCGTATCTGCTGCCGATCCTTCTTCTTTGGATACTCATCTACCCCCATCACCCTGTCACGTACCACGTACCAGAATTCCGTCCGCTCTACGCAATCAAAGTCATATACATTCCGTATGTAGAATGCCCTCCTCCAAAACGTTTTAAATAGGCTGCGCACCTCGTGCAATGTCAAATGCGATGCATTCAATAAATCCCCTCGAAAGTCCAATCCTTCCCTATACAGCATCCAATCTCTCTTCCCATCTCTCTCCATGTCAACCATTCTCCCTTGCTAGGTGCGCTACTCCCTTTTTACTATTAGGGGATTCAACACTCGTACGATTTCAATCGAAGCAACGCACCTATTTTACTCGTGGAGGAAAAGGCATTACGAAAAGGCGAGAGTAGAAAAACAACCAGGCTGTATGGAAACCGGATTGGCACCTGTAACCCAGCATAAGCTTTTCTAAACTGCATGTTTTCTATCAAAAAATCTTGCACATGTGAGTGAGATGTCGCTGTCTGCGCCCCCGCAATATAGTAGCTAAGCCCTCGCTCTCCTAAATAGTAACTCGTTAAGACATGATACAATCCATACGTTGCATAATTCTTTACATACTTGTAGCTCAGCCTTATACGCTCTCCATACACCATATTATCAACCACATATACGCTCGCCCATGTCGCCGCCTCCCCCGTCTCCACAGAGTACCCAATCCAGAACTCCACTCCTCGTTCCTCCTGAACCGCTAAAGAACGTTCAAACTCCTCTCGGCTTTCCAATTTCGGCCTGCTCTTCTCTGGAAAACGAAGCCAATTCTCATAGAACACTCCATAACCCACCCGCCGCATCTCGTCTATGCCCACACGCCTATATTCGTATTCTTTCAACGACTTCCTTACCTTTCCTCTTAGCCTCGATGATTTATATTCATCCGGCGACAAGGCTACATCTCTCACGACATACCAAAAGGAAGTTTCTTTTTGACAGTCAAAGTCATATACGTTCCTTATGTAAAGAAGTTTTCGCCCATACCGTCTAAATAGCACCTTTAACTCGTTCCTACCCAGCTTTCTAGACTTCGTTAAATCGCCACGAGCATCTAGCCCTCTTTGGTAATACAACCAATAAGAATCTTCAAACTCCATCGCTACTCATTTTTATCTCCCGCACTCTGCACAACCTTCGTCTCTCGCATACGCCTCAAAAGCAACATGCGCCAAGTCACTATTGTCAACACCATCATAGCCACATTCTCCCACACGTACGCCCATGCGCATCCCTCCAGGCTAGAACTCTGCCAAAGCAGCACCGCATAAAATAGCAGCGACACTAACAGAATACCTAATACGTACGGCCTATCTGAAAACGCATCTATAGGACTCCTAAGCAAAAGGAAAAAAGCTTTCGGCAGCAAGGCTAGCGAGGTAATCGCCACAAGGCTCGTCGCCCCCAAAAACTCCTGCGTGTAAAGCAAACGAATCACCCAGTCAGAAAAGCAATAGAGGAAAAGCCCCCCAGCCAACGCAATTGAAATAAAAGGAATGGAAGCCCAACGTATAAGCCTCGCAATCGATGAGTAATTACCCGCTGCTCGCATCAAACTCACCCTCTGCAAAAACAGGCTCGAAGTAAACGAAAACAACGGCGTAATCATCAGTAACACCGTGATAGACACCGAAAAAAGCGATACATCCTTTTGACCGTACATATGAAGAATCATCACCAGTGGCAGCACATCCATCCCATATATCACCAAGTTACTCCCCATCCTTGTCGTTCCATAAAACAACATGCGCTTACGCATCAGCCCCTTCAAGTTCGCCATCCTTGCCTCTGCGCATTTCGGATACCGACGAAGTGCCAAAACGATTATAGCCGCTAGTGGAGCTATGGTAATCACACTCCACAAGGTAAACAGCATCGCCACACTACTGGAGAAGAAAACTGCAATAACCAAATAAATGCTGTTTACTCCCACCTGCACCAAGCTAGCTTTCTTGAAATCCCCAACTCCTAGGTAGTACGAGTTTGCAAGCGAGTATACGCATGTCCCTATGGCAAATAAATAAACCAAGCCTAGCTGCTGCCACGCCTCCCCATCATCAAATAGCATCATCGATAGCGGTGCGCGCAGGGCAACAAAAAGGGAAAAGAACAATAGAAAAGAACAGAGCATCAAACGAATCGACTCCCGAAATAATACCCCAAGTACCAATCGCCCGCTTCGTCTTCCCTGCTGATATGCATAAAAATGGACGAGCGACTCCCCGAGTCCTAGCGAAAAAAGACTTGCAAACAGAACTGAATTCTTACGTATCAGACTATACTCCGAGAAGCTCTCTACCGTCTGCCCCATACTCACTAACTTGTTCACTGCGAACACGCTTAACATCACGAATAGCTGCGCCGAGAACGTGTATAGCAAATCTTTTGACAGCCTCGAGCCCAAAAGGCTTTTCAATTTGTCATTTCCCAATCCAACCATTCTTCATTTCGCATCATTGCGTACGATGAACTAAAAAGAAAGCTAGGCAAAGAAAACAGCAATAGAATAAAGAGTATTAGCACAATACGAGTTACCTTAGCTTTTTTTTGTACCTGCCACAAAATTAACACCAAAATTGGCGGAATGAAAAAAAGCATTAGTCGTTCGTAAAAAAGGTCTCCCCACAATCGCACAAGGCCCACTGTGGCCACAAATGTCACATACCCTACAATAAAACGAGCAGCTCCTCTAAACTCTAACCCGTCCACTCCATGCCTTCTCTGCATCATCAGCGCAGAAATCTCTTTTATCTATCGCACCTCTCCTTCACAACCACTGGAATAGCATTCCTGAAGTACCTATGGCACTCAAGCGCATCTTTTTACTGAGACCTGTCTTACCACCATAGAGAATCCCAGCAAGAGGATAAACCAAAAGACTCCACACAGCTTGAAGTCTTTCTTCGCATCGGTTAGAACCAAAAGCAGAGCACATAAAGAGAGGACAATGTAGCAGGCTAGCTCCATACGTTTCCCCTACCTTTATCGTCCTATACCTACTAGCTCCACCCCTCCCATTCGCTCTCCATCAAAAACATTCCGCCCATCGAAGACCACAGCCCGCCGCATCAACTTCGCAATACGCCCCCAATCGGGCATACGATACTCCTTCCACTCGGTCACATGGAATATGGCATCAGCCCCTTCTGCCGCCTCATAGATACTTTTTGCATAACCCACGCTAGTTCCAAGCCGCTGCGACGCCTGCTCCATCGCCACTGGGTCGTACACGCTCACCTCGCACCCCGCCCCAAGTAACTTGTCTATAAGCACCAGTGCGGGGGCCTCACGCATGTCATCGGTCTCCGGTTTAAATGAGAGTCCCCAAACCCCCACCTTCTTTCCCTTTACGTTCCCCTTGTAGTATCGCACAAATTTTTCAAAGAGTAGCTCTTTTTGCTTATCGTTTACCCGCTCCACGGCCCGCAGCACCTCAAAGCCAACCCCATGCTCAGCTCCGGTGCGGATTAACGCTCGCACATCTTTCGGGAAGCACGAACCGCCGTAGCCGCAGCCCGCATAGAGGAACCGATTCCCTATACGACTATCCGCCCCTATTCCCAGCCGCACATTGGTAACATCAGCACCCACCGCCTCGCAGAGCGCCGCAACCTCATTCATGAAACTTATCCGTGTCGCAAGCATCGCATTCGCTGCGTACTTCGTCATCTCTGCAGAAGGTATATCCATAAAGAGAACCCGAAAATGGTTTAGCAGCATCGGTTTGTACAGCTCGGTCATGAGTTCTCTCGCCCGCTCGCTATCCACCCCGACCACCACCCTATCAGGCCGCATGAAATCGTTGATGGCATCGCCCTCCTTCAGAAACTCCGGGTTGGAGGCCACATCAAACTCTACCTCCACGCCACGCCGAGACAATGCCCCATTAATCTCCGCTCTCACACGCTCCGAGGCCCCTACTGGCACCGTACTCTTTGTCACCACGAGAACATACCGCTGCAAGTTCTCGCCTATGGTCCTCGCCACCTCCAGCACGTAGCTCATATCTGCGCTCCCATCCTCGTTGGGAGGAGTGCCAACCGCAATGAAAACAACCTCTACGTTCCCAAGCACCTCTGCCAGCGAGGTGCCAAATGAGAGTCTTCCCGATTCCACATTGCGATACACCATCGCCTCTATTCCAGGCTCGTAAATCGGAATATCCCCCCCCCTTAGACGTCGCACCTTTTTGCTATCAACATCAATGCAATGCACACGAGCTCCGATCTCAGCAAAACAGACACCGCTCACGAGCCCCACGTAGCCCGTACCAACTATCGCTATCTCCATACTGTACTACCAAATACAAATCGACAACACACTCTATCCTCTCGCAAAGGTAGTGATAACCCACAAGAACCCGGCAGCCTAACACTACAGCTGCCCCCCCAAAAACAAAAAAAGGAGCGTACCCCTCAGCACGCCCCTTCTATCGCTCCCCATCCAGGACTTGAACCTGGGACCCTCTGATTAACAGTCAGATGCTCTAACCAACTGAGCTAATGAGGAATAGAACCACACTACACGCTTCCACCTCGTCCCAAACGCAGCGCAAAGGTAAGGAGTTCCCTCCATTTAAACAAACAGAACCCCAAGAAAAAATTGCACTTCGGTTTAGCCAATGGGAATCCCATCCCCTGCTCCAAGCGATGCGCCTCCCATTGGATATTCAGAGATCGCCCTACGCTGCGAATGGGATGACAGTAATAAACACCCCCTACGCTCCCACCGCCTGCAGCTTCCCGTCCTGCACAGCCATCCGCACGTCCGCTTTCCCCTCCTCCCTTACGATGCACTCCGCGATGTTCCGCGTCTTCGAGGAGAAGCCCACCCCCAGCTTCACCACCGCCCGCCGATCCATCGCGAACGGCGCCGCGTACCCCTTCGCCTCGATCTGCGCCATCGCCTCCGCCGCCGGCCGGTCCAGCTTGAACTCAAAGATGTAGACGAGGTCCGGCGTGAGCACCACCGTGTCGATCCGCCCCGCGCTGACCCCCAGCTCCTTGTACGTCTCCAGCCCCATCCCGTAGAATATCGTCACCAGGATGTCCTGGAAGTGCGACTCCCGGTCGCCCTGCAGGTTGTAGCTGAACCCCGCGATGAACGCGTGCAGGCTCCCCAGCAGCTCCTCCACGTCGCCCGCCACCATGCGGTCCCGCATCCCCTGGATGCTCAGCCCCCGCACCTCCTCCACCCGGAAGAGGTAGGGCGACAGCCCCTTGTAGAACGCGGCGCGCACCTCCCCGTTCGGGAACGCCAGCTCGCAGCTGCCCGCCGCCGCGCTGTAGCTCGCGATGGTCAGGTAGCCCGCCTGGTAGAGCAGCGGCACCAGCCCGATGCTCCCCAGGTCGCACGCGTCCAGCCCGTCCAGCCCCATGCGGCAGCGGCGGAGCTCGGCCACCGGCACCCGCTGCCTGACGACCCGCTTGAAGAGCAGGGTCGGCGTGCCGCTGGCGTACCAGTAGTGGGCGATCCGCCCCTTGCTGAGCGCCATGAGCAGGCTGAACGGGTTGTAGAGCTGCTCGTCCGCGTAGGGCGAGAAGCGGTAGCCGTCGTACATTGCCTTGAGCTTCTCATACGCCTCCCCCTCCGTGAGTTCCTCCCCCTCCGCCAGCCGGCGCACCCCCTCGCCGAGGTTGGCCCGCAGCTCCTCCCCCGTGATGCCGCAGAGCGCAGCGTACGGCGCGTCCAGGCTGATGTCGTTCAGGTTGTTCAGCCCGCTGAAGATGTTGAGGTGGGCAAAGCGGGTGATGCCCGTCAGGAAGACGAACCGCAGGTGGTCGCCCGCACCCTTGAGCGCCCCGTAGAAGGCCCGAAGCTCCCGCTGGTTACGCGCCAGCAGCTCCTCATCGTCAACGGCGTCCAGCATCGGCTTGTCGTACTCGTCCACCAGCACCACCACCCGCCGCCCCGTCTGCGCGTGCGCATTCGCAATGACCCGTATAAAGCGATCGGCAAAGGTCGCATCCACCTCCTCTCGTCCATACGCTACCTCCCAGTTGTAGAGTATGGTGTTTAGTGTCTTTTCTAGCACGCCGGGAATAGCGAAATCATTCCGGCTGAAATCCACGTGCAGCACGGGGTGCTGCGTCCAATCCTGCTCTAGCTTTTCCATCGCCAGCCCCACGAAGAGCTCCCGCTTCCCCAGGAAGTACGCCTCCAGCGTGGAGACCAGCAGGCTCTTCCCGAACCGCCGCGGGCGGCTCAGGAAACAGTAGTCATAATCGTGGGTGAGCCTATACACCAAATCCGTTTTATCCACGTAGAGCCTGCCCTGCGTCCGTATCTTCGTAAAACTTGAGTCCCCTACTGGGTATACTACTGACATGCCATTATCCTCCTTGCGCCTTTTACAGAGTAAAGGTACAAAAAAGTTTTTAATGCAGCGTAGACCGCTTCTGCAACGGTTTTTCAACCCGAGGGTTACGCTAATCTGCCCTATGAAACTGCAATCCGCTGCAATGTGATGGAAGCATCGCACCATCAAAGATGATAGGTGGTAGCGGGGTTGCGCCCCAAGGGGTACACGACTCGATTGGCTAAATACTACGTGACAGCCGCCTCCTAGCCGCTGACACCCCGCAGCCACTCCACCACCACGGCGGGGCTAAAGAGCAGCGACAGGTGCGATTCGCCAGCGCCTACGCGCCGCGTACCATTTGGGGCAAAGCGCGCAAACAGCTCGGCCGTTATGTGCCAGCAAAGAATGCTTCGCTCCGCCTCCAAGAGCAGGAACGGACACATAATCGGCGAGCCATCTAGCGGCTCCGAGAGACGGTTAAACACATGGTCGGAAATTCCCTCAAAGCCAACCCTCCAACCCCATTCCCCATCCCGAAGAACGTAATTTCGCAACGCGTAACCCGCCATTTGGCTGTCTAGTCTCCGCTCCAATAGCCTACGCCGCAGCTCCTGCCGCGGCACGCCCGCCTCAGCCTCCGTGGCCCGCAGCAGCTGCACCACCCGCTGGTGGTAGTGCTCCAACTTAATTGAAAACGCCTCGGTGGGTATCGGCGCATCGAGCGACACGCACCCCAGCACCCTATCGCATTCCCGCTGGGCAATCCGCATGGCCACTCGTCCCCCCATGGAGTGCCCAACCAGCCAAAACCGCCCCACGCCCATCGCGTTGAGCGTGCGCAGCACATCATCTGCCATCTCCTCATGCCGCTGCGTTGGCGCGTGGAAGGCCTCCCCATGGTTCCGCATATCAAGCGCCACTACGTCAAACGCTCCCCGCAGCGCCTTCACGTAGAGCCACCATTGGGCGCTGTGCCCATAGAGCCCATGCAGCAGCACCAGCGTGGGCTTCTCGGGCCGCGCCGCACCCCAGCGCCTACTGGGCAGCAGCTCCGCTCGCCGTTCTGATGGCATCAAGGTAGCTCGCTATTGACTTCTCCAACCCCATGTAGAGCGCATCGCAAATCAGTGCGTGCCCTATCGACACCTCCGCGATCCATGGAATACGTTCTATGATATAACTCAAATTGACAAGGTCCAAATCGTGCCCCGCGTTCACCATCAACCCCAACTCCTTCGCCCGCTTAGCCGCCACCACGTAGGGTTCTATCGCTGCCTCTCTATTCCTGGCATATCCCTTTGCGTAGGGTTCCGTATATAGCTCCACCCGATCCGCCCCCACCTTGGCCGCCCCCTCCACCATGCGTACATCGGGGTCTACAAAGATGGAAACCCTGATCCCCTTCTCCTTCAGTGCCAACACAATGTTGTGCAAATACTCCGCATTCACTACGGTATCCCACCCCGCATTGGACGTTATTGCGTTCTCCGCATCCGGCACCAGCGTCACCTGCTGCGGACGAATTGAGGTCACCAACTCCATGAACCTCGGTATCGGATTCCCTTCAATATTGTACTCCGTGGAAATCACGCCCTTCAGCTGCTGCGCATCCTTATACGTTATGTGCCGTTCATCGGGCCGCGGATGCACCGTTACGCCCTGTGCGCCCCAGGCTTGGACCCGCTCCGCCGCAAGGAGAACATTGGGATTATCCCCTCCCCGGGCATTACGGAGCGTAGCCACCTTGTTTATATTTACACTCAGCTTAGTCATAACCTATCCAATCATAAAAACAGTGATCTCGCACCTATACGCCCCTATCGCCTACAGCCGCCCCAGCTTCGGAATTAGTGCCCCAACAATCCGTCCGAACCGCTCCGCCGCACGCGCACCCTCCGCCTGCACCTCCTCATGCGACACCGCCACGCGGCGATGCAGCCCCCCCACGTTTGAAATCAATGACAGCCCCACAACCTCCATGCCGCAATGCCGCGCCACTATCACCTCCGGCACAGTCGACATCCCCACCGCATCCGCGCCAATCACCCTAAAGAAATTGTACTCGTGCGGGGTCTCGAACGAGGGTCCCGTGGTGCCGAGGTAGCACCCCTCCACAATCATATCTCCCACCTCCCGCGCCGCCTCCTTCGCCAATCCGCGTAGCTCCTCGCTGAACGCATCGTGCATGCTCGGGAAGCGTACACCCCACGCATCCTCATTTGGACCGATTAACGGGTTCGGCATCATATTGATGTAATCGGAGATTAGCATGATATCTCCCGGGCGAAAGGCTGGGTTCACCCCGCCGCTTGCGTTTGACACCACCAGCCGCTTGCCTCCCAGCTCATGCATCACCCGAATCGGCATGGTCACCTGCTGCATGGTGTAGCCCTCGTAGTAGTGGAATCGCCCCTGCATTGCCAGCACCTCCACCCCCGCCACCTCGCCGCACACGAAGCGCCCCGCATGCCCCGCCACCGTTGACACAGGAAACCCCGGCAGCTCCCGATACTCCACCTCCACCGCGCGCTCTAACCTCTCCGCGAAACTCCCAAGCCCCGAGCCCAACACCAACGCGAGCCTCGGTTTCCTGCCAATCTTCTGCGCGAGCACCGCGGCGCAGTTCCTGACATCATCGTAGTAACTCATCTAGCAACTCTTCTATTTCATTCTCCCCATCAAAAAGCCAACGCACCGCTATCGGGGCAACCCATACCGCCTGCAATAGCGTCATGTCACCCTGCGCCGCCTCTTCAAGCCGCACCGCATCTTTCTCCGTGGTCACGATTTTACGTCCCTTGGCAGCCCATTGTTTCAACCGCTGCACATCGCGTTCCCTATAGCGCTGATGGTCACGCAACGCCAGCGTCCCCACCAAATGTTTTTCCTGCGCCAGCCATGCAAAGAAGGACGCAGGGTTGGCTATCCCAACTACACCCACCACCTCCGTCACACGCCCCCACGCCTCTTGCTTCACCGCGTCGAGCAGGCAGTACGGCTCTCCGTGCTCCACCGCGGCAAAAAGCACTCTTTTTCCAGACCGCAGCCCCAAGCGGCCTTCGATCCTTGCAGCGTCCCCCTGCGAAAGTTCTTTGGGACATTTCGTCACTACCACTGCATCGGCGCGGTGCGCCTGCCTCGCGGTATCCCGCAGCCGCCCCACCGGCAGTGGGTAATCATCTACGTAGAGTCTGCCATACTCGGTAAGCAGGAGATTTACTTTGCCTCGCAGCCGCCGATGCTGGTAGGCATCATCCAGCACCACTGCCCTTAGCGGCGGCCGCAGCTCCGCTAGCCTCCGGCATCCCTGCACCCTGTCCTCGCACACCGCCACTGTAACGCCCGGCAAACCGCGCGCCGCCATGAGCGGCTCATCGCCCACCTCGCTCGCCTTGCTGCGCTCCGCATCCACCAGCCGAAACCCCTTGGTCTGCCGCCCATACCCTCGGCTCAGCAACGCCACATTGCCGCCCCGCCCCGCAAGCCGTTCCAGCAGGTCGCGCGCCATGGGCGACTTCCCCGTTCCGCCCACCGCCAGATTACCCACCACGAGCGTTGGCACCTGCACGCTCTCAGAGCGAAACCACCCCACATCGTACAGCCATCCACGCACCGTCACCACCGCGCCGTAGAGCCACGCCAGCGGCCAAAGCAACATCCGTAAAAACCCATTTCTAATCATGCATTCCAACCACTGCGAATTCCTGCTTCAGGCTTTTAACGCTGCGGGCGCACCGCTTTTAGCAGCACGCCCGCCTTGCTATCCTTACTCTATTACAAACAGTTCCTTACCCTACTTTCAGCTAACGTACATCCACCCGGTACGGCAGCTCCGCCCTAATGCCCCGGCGCTGTAGCAGCCCCTCTAGCTCCTTCGCCTGACGCCGCAGCTCCTCCTTCATGGGGTCAATCGCCTTCGGCACACGCACCTCCACCTTCCGCATCATCTTGCGCAGGAAAGCATCAAACGAATTCGCATCCCGCTTGGGGAACTCACGAATCTGATAATTATCGAGCTCCGCTAGCTTTGCAGCCCGTTCTATCGCCAGCTGCAGCCCGCCCAGCGTATCCACTAACCCGATTTTCACCGCGTCAGCGCCGCTCCATATCCGCCCCTGCCCTATGCTGTCCACCGCCGCCTGCGTCATGCCACGCCCCGCAGCCACGCGGCTGGTGAACACGCTATAGACATTCTCCACCGAACGCTGCACCATCGCCTTCTCCTCCTCCGTCAGCAGCCTATCAGGCGACCCCATATCAGCATGTTCGTGCGTACGCACCACCTCCGAATTCACCTTAAAGGTCTCTTTCATTAGCTTCTCCACGCTAAATATCACGCCGAACACACCTATTGACCCCGTCAGCGTGGTGGTATCCGCCACGATCTCATTCGCCACGCATGAAATATAGTATCCGCCCGATGCCGCGTAGTCACCCATCGACACCACCAACGGTTTCTCCTGCTTGAGCAGGGTCAGCTCGCGCCATATCTCTTCGCTCGCCAGCGCGCTGCCGCCCGGGGAGTTCACCCGCATCACCACAGCCTTCACCTTATCATCCTTGCGCAGCTTCCGTATCTCCTCGATAAAGCCCTTTGACCCTATCTCGCCCTCCGTCTCATCAGTATCCACTATCTCACCCTGCGCGTAGAGCACCGCAACCCTGTCGCCCTTCGGGCTAACCTTACGCTTCGTCTTGGCGTACTGAACGTAATCCTCCAGCGATACGAAGTTAATATCCTCATCCTCCTCCCTAGCCGTCTCCTCCCGCAGCAACGAATCCACCTGGTCAACGTACACCAGAGAATCGGCCAACCCGTAGCGCACCGCATCGGCCGCCTCGCTCATCACAACCCCCTTGGCATACGACTCCAACGCCTCGCGCTGCATACCGCGGGACTTCGCTATGGCATTGGCCATGTAATCCCAAACCGTATTCAGATAGGTACTCAGCTGTAGCCTATTAGCCTCGCTCATTGACTCCTGTAAATAGGGCTCCACGGCCGACTTGAACTTGCCGTGACGTATCACCTGCGGCGTAATCCCGAACCGATCAAAGAAGCCCTTCACGTAGCGAATCCTCGTTGACAGACCCGGCACCTGCACCTCGCCCGCCGGATTCAACAAAATCTTGTCCGATTCGCCCACAAGAACGTACTGCCCCTGCCCATAGCCGGTGGAATAGGTGTAGATAAACTTCCCACTCTCCTCGCGGAACGCCTTTAGCGCCGGCCGCAGCTCCTCCATGTTCGTCAGCGACGTGCCCAGCCCATCGGCCTCTATGTAGATACCATCAATGTTATCGTCGTCCTTGGCGTACTCCAACGCCCAAAGCACCTGCAGCAACTCGTGCTCCGAGCCCATTGACCCCGCCCCAAACGGCGTAAACTGCGTCATAAAGTCAAACTTCCCAAGCCTATCCACAATTGGCTCGCTCAGCTTTATACGCAGGATAGAATGCTCTTTTACCTTCGGCGCGCTGTCCTCGCCGCTCTTCGAAACCGCAGCCCCTATCGCCATAAAAAAGAAAAACATCAGCAGCCCGTACAAGAATATCCCCACGATGACCGCCAAAAGCATTTTCAAAAACGTCTTCATCTCTTCTCTATTTTCATCCGTCCTCAAACGCGCAAAAGTACAAAAAAAAGCGAACAGCGGGCAGCTCCTCCCGCTACCCGCTCTATTGGCTTTCCTCGGCACACGGATTTTACCCTGTACGACTAACCCTCTTGCCCAACCATACTGCCCCCTATTCACCTCCAACCTACCACCCAGCTTAGACCCCCTTCGCATCAAATTCGGATTTCTCCGGAGAAATCCGAATTTGATGCGAA